>JRHI01000518.1_pt1 | contig 41067 bp, 37 predicted proteins | sample 215371 | NCBI WGS metagenome assembly JRHI01 (sample SAMN02929681, study PRJNA255918) | sediment metagenome | biome: cave system; feature: Ice Cave; material: Sediment; isolation source: sediment from deep within a dark volcanic ice cave with no known source of... ... | reverse complement strand
ACGATCCCTCCGCCTGGGTCACGAATTAACGCCGGGCGCCACTAGCTCACAGCGCCAGCCGGTACCAGGCGGCCCAGGCGGCACAGGAGCGGGCCATCGAGGTGCTCCTCGCCGTCGCTCGCCATCTCGACGACGCCTCGGACCTCAGCTCCTTCCTCGCCGGGCTGACCGCGACCATCGCCAGCCTCGTCCAGGGCAGGCGGGTGGCCTTCTGGCTCCTCGACCCGGAGCGGCAGCTGCTCTCGGCGCAGCCCGGTGCGCAGGGTTTCCCGGACGACATCCTGGAGGCGATGCAGCACATCCCCTGCCGACCCGGCGGTGAGGACCCCGCCGACCTCATCGTCCATCACGGCCTCCATCTCGGGCCGGCGAACCTCGACGAGGCCCGCTTCGCCCCCTACCGGCGGTGGCTCGACGTGATGGGCGTCCACGACGCCATCGCCACCGCCTGGCGGGCCGGCGACCAGCCGCTGGGCATCCTCGTGGCCTACGACTCCGCGCGGAGCGGCGGCTTCGAGGAGGAGGACATGCTGGTGCTGCGGATCGCCGCCCTGGCCGCGGGTCTGGTGTGGCAGCACAAGCGGGCCGAGCAGGCGCTCGAGCGGTTGCGGATCGCCGAGGCGACCCGGCTCCAGGCCAGGGTCGACGAGGTCTCGGAGCTCGACCGGCTCAAGTCGCATTTCCTGCGGCTGGCCTCCCATGAGCTGCGCGGCCCGATCACCGTGCTCCACGGCTACCTCGACATGCTCACCAAGGGTGCTCTCGGGGAGGTGTCGGACGAGATCCGCTCGGTGCACACACTGCTGGCCGCGAAGACGGACCACGTCAACCGCCTGGTCGACCAGATGCTCGACACCGCGCGGCTCGACGACCACCGGCTGGTGCTCACCCTCAGCGACTTCGACCTTCGTGACGTTGCGCGCGAGGCCGTCGAGGAGCACGGATCCCTGATCGGCGCCGGTCACCGCCTGGTGCTGGACGGCCCCGAGGGTGCCATCGTCGTGCGCGGCGACCGTTCTCGGATCCTCGCCATCGTCGCGAACCTGATCGGGAACGCCATCAAGTACTCGCCCGATGGCGGCGAGATCTCCGTGTCCTGCGCCGACGACGCCGCCTCGGGGTGGGCGTCGGTCACGATCACGGACCACGGCATGGGCATCGACGAGGCCGATCTGCCACGCGTGTTCACGCGCTTCGGCCGGATCGTCACCGCGGACAACAGCCACATCCCCGGGACCGGCCTCGGCCTCTTCCTGTCCCGGGAGATCGCCCGGATGCACGGGGGTGACGTCACCATGTCGTCCTCGAGGGGCGAGGGAACCACGGTGACCGTCACCCTCCCGCTGATCCCCGACCTGTTGCCGGCGGCTGCCTCGCTCTCCGGCTAGGGGGTCGCGCCCGGCTGTCGCCTGATCAGCCGGCTCGCCCGGCGGGGTGAGTGCTACGGTGGGAACACTGGGGCTCGCGGCGGCTCGCGGCGCGGCGGTGAGATGCCCGGGTGCGCGAGAGGTGGAGAGGCCGGTGACCGAGCAGTCGGAGCGCCTCGACAGGGTGATCGACGACCTGGTCGCCGAGCACGACGACCGGGACGAGGTCGAGGTCCTCGAGGGCGACCGCCCCGAGCTGGTCGCCGAGCTGCGCAGGCTGCAGGCGGAGAACCTGCGGCTGCGGGGGATCGTCAACGCGCTGACCTCCCACCGCGAGTTCCAGGAGGACCTGCCCGAGGGCTCGATGCCCCGCGAGCCCGTCGGATAGGGCGCAGCCCGGCCCCCACGTCCAGGGTCGGCGACTCGGCGCCAACCTCAGCCGGCGAGCGACTCGTCCAGCAGCTCCGCGATGTCCCGCACCACCAGGGCCCCCTCGTTGCCGGTGCTCTTCACCGCATCCTCGAACAGCGACACCTCGAAGGGACAGCACACCGCCAGCACCTCGGCGCCGGTGGCGACCGCCTCGCGGACCCGCACCTCGGCGAGCCGCTCCTCGGCGTGCTCCTTGACGAACGAGCTGTTCCACATCCCCCCGCCCCCGCCGCCGCAGCAGTAGCCGGCGGCCCGGCAGTGCGCCATCTCCGTCAGCGTCAGCCCGGGGATCGCCTCGATCAGCCGGCGCGGCGACTCGAACTCGCCGTTGTGGCGGCCCAGATAGCAGGGGTCGTGGAAGGTGACCCGCCGCGGCGCCACCGGCTTGAGGTCCAGCTCGCCGATCCGCCCGGCCAGGAACTGCGTGTAGTGCTGCACCGGAAGGGCGAGCCCGCCGTTCAGCGCCGGGTAGAGGTTGCGGAAGGCGTTGTAGGCGTGCGGATCCGGGGTGACGATGAGCGAGTACTCGTGGCCGCGCAGGGTCTCGAGGTTCCGCTCCGCCGCCTCCTCGAAGATGCCGGTCTCGCCGGCGAGCCGCTGGGAGTCGGCGACGCAGCGCTCCTCGGCCCCGAGGATGCCGAAGTCGACGCCGAGCGCGGTCAGGATCCGCGCCGTCGCCTGGGCGGCGGTGTTGCCGCGGGGGTGGTACGACCAGTAGCACTCGACCCAGAGGAGCACGTCGACCGGGCGCGGGGTCTTCGAGATCACCGGCACCTCGACGCCGGCGCCCCTGGCCCAGTCGGCCCGCCGGCGCGCCGGCAGCCCCAGCGGGTTGCCGTGGCGGGTGGTGTTCTCGAAGGCGGTGGTGAGCTCCGGGGTGGTGCCCCGCTCGAGCAGGTGCAGCTCGCGCGCCGCCCGGATGGTGCCGGGGATGTCGACCTCGCGGGGGCAGAGCCGGGCGCAGTTGCCACAGGTGGTGCACAGCCAGAGGTTGGGGCTGTCGAGGAGCGCGTCCCGCAGCCCCCACTGGGCGAGCGCCATCTCCCGCCGGGGCAGCCCGGTGCCCGCGAACGCGAAGGGGCAGACCACCGAGCAGGTGCCGCACTGGTAGCAGCGCTTGAAGGAGTCGCCGGCGCGCTCGATCAGGTCGCGCAGGAAACCGCCGTCGGGGCGCAGGGCGACGGGGGCGGCCGGCGCGTCGCGTTCCACAGTGCTCATCGTCAGAACCCCTTCATCGGGTTGGCGCCGAGGCCGCGGATCTGCTCGACGAAGCCGCCGAGCACCCCCGGCAGCCGGCGGGCGTCGGCGATCGAGGTCTCGAGCACCTGCACCCGCTCCTCCTCGAGGGCCAGCCGCCCCAGGGTCTCGCGCACGTTGTCCATGCGCTTGCCGAGGAGCTCGCTGCCCTGGATGAAGTGGCACTGGTAGTCGGGCCCGGAGCGGCAGCCGAGCAGGGCGACGCCGTCGAAGCCGCGCTGGACCGCGTCGGCGACCACCACGGCGTTCACCGAGCCGAGGCAGCGCACCGGCACCACCCGCAGCTCCACCGGCAGCCGCAGCCGGTTGATGCCCGCCATGTCGAGCGCCGGGTAGGCGTCGTTCTCGCAGGCGAAGACCAGGACGCGCAGCCGCTCCTCGTCGTCCTCGGGGAGGCTGATCACCTTCTGCATCGCCGAGATCTGCTCCACCGAGTAGTCGGGGAACAAGATCACCTGCACCGGGCACGCGCCCATGCAGATGCCGCAGCGGCGGCAGCGGTTGGTGTTGATCACCGGGTGGCGCTGGGCGTCGAGCTCGAGGGCGCCGAAGGGGCACTCCTGGGTGCAGCGGCCGCACGCGGTGCAGCGGCTCATGAGGAACTGGGGGTAGCCGAGCTCGCCGACCCGCGGATGCACCGCCTGCCCCGACGCCGCCTTCTCCACCACCTGGATCGCCTTGAGGGCGGCGGCGGCGCCGTCGCGGCGGCTCTGGGCGATGTCCTGGGCGCGGTGGACGCAGCCCGCCGAGTAGATCCCGGTGCGCCGGGTCTCGTAGGGGAAGCAGAGGAAGTTCGAGTCGGCGAAGCCGGCCCGGCCGGTCGGCATCGCCCCGCCCTGGAGGTAGCCGAGCGAGAGCGCCTCGCTCCCCGCCGGCAGTGCCGACGTCGGCACCATGCCCTGCTGGACGACGACGAGGTCGGCCTCGAGGACGACGTCGCCGGCGAGCACCGTGTTCTGCGCGGTCACCCGCAGGTGGGCGTCACCGTTGGCCCCGGCGCTCTCGACGGCCCGGACCTGGCCGCGGACCAGGAAGACTCCGTGGTCCTCCTGGACCCGCCGGTAGTACAGCTCGTCGAGGCCGGGGGTCTGCATGTCCTCGTAGACGAGGTAGACCTCGGCCTCGGGATCGCGCTCGCGGACGTACATCGCCTGCTTGAGAGCGGTCATGCTGGTCACGTTGCCGGTGTAGGGGAGGTTGGCGGTGTCGGCGGGGCCGTCGCAGGCGAGGATCGCCACCCGTCGCGCCCGCCGGCCGTCGGAGGGGCGGCGCAGCTCGCCGGCGCGGCAGAGGCCCTCCATCTCGACCGAGGAGATCACGTCGGGGTTCTCGCCGAGCCCGTAGCCCGCGAAGTTCGCGGCGGCGACCGGCTCGAAGCCGGTGGCCATCACCACCGAGCCGACCTCGACGGTCTCGGCGCCGCCGGGGCCCTCGAGGGTCGCGACGAACCGCCCCGGCTGGCCCTCGACCTCGCCGACCGTGGTGCCCGTCCGCAGCGTCACCGAGGGGTGCTCGAGCACCCGGGAGACCAGGCCGTCGACGTCCACCGGCTCGAGCGAGGCGTGGGGCGCGCGCGTCGGGTAGCCGCGGTGGAGCCGGCGGAGGAAGCCGCCGGGCTGCTCCTCCCGCTCCACCAGGGTGACCGCGTAGCCGCCCTCGGCGGCGCTGAGCGCGGCGCTCAGCCCGGCCGGCCCGGCGCCGACGACGAGCACGTGGCGCTCGCAGTCCTCGATGCGGGCCAGCGGGGGGGTGGTGTGCTGGGCGGCGGCGATCCCCATCCGCAGCAGGTCGTCGGCCAGCTCCTGGGTGGCCTCGTCCTGCGGCGCCTGGCTCCAGGCAACGTGCTCGCGAAGGTTGACCCGCCGCACCAGCGCCGGCCGGAGGTCGAACACCTGCCGGTTGACCCGCGGTGAGCAGGCGGCGATCACCACCGCATCCAGGCCCTCGCCCTCGACGTCCTCGCGGATCCGCGCCGAGTCCTCGAGGCAGAACGCCGCCGAGGTGCGGGTGACGGCGACCCCGGGCTCGCCCGCGGCGGTCTCGAGCAGCGCCGCGCTGCTCACGCACTCGCCGATGCCGCAGCCCTCGCAGACGTAGACGCCCGTCCTCTTCGCAGCCATGGCTCAGGCCCTCATCGCGGCGCGCCGCACCAGCGCGATGGCGCGCATCGCCGCGGCGGTGGCGTCGACGGTGGCGGTGGCGACGTCGACCGGGGCCCGGGCGCAGCCGGCGACGAGGATGCCCTCGGCGTCGGTGCCCTCGACGACGAAGCCGTCCTCGTCGAGGTCGACGCCGGCGGTCGGCGCGTCGCCGAGGCTGGGCGCCATCCCGGTGGCGAGCACGACGAGGTCGACGCGGGTGCGGCTCATCCCCGCGCCCACCATGTCGTCGGCTACGACGACGAGCTCGCCGGTCTCGGGGTCCTCGAGGATGTCGGCGACCTTGCCCTTGACCGCGTCCACCCGGGGATGCCCGAGCACCCCCGCGGCGAACGCCTCGTAGGTGCCCGGGGTGCGCAGGTCGATGTAGAAGACGTGCACCTGCGCTTCGGGATTCCGCTCGAGCACCAGGCTCGCCTCCTTCAGCGAGGCGAGGCAGCAGATGCTCGAGCAGTAGCGCAGGTGGAGACGGTCGCGCGACCCGGCGCACTGGATGAAGGCGACGCTCCGCACCGGCGTGCCGTCGGAGGGGCGGACGATGCGGCCGCCGGTCGGCCCGCTGTCGGCGGCCATCCGCTCCATCATCACGTTGGTGATCACGTTCGGCGAGTGGCCGAATGCGAGGTTGGTGATCGCCCGGGCGTCGTAGGGGCGCCAGCCGGTGGCGACGATCACCGCGCCCACCCGCAGGTCCACCGTCTCCGGCCGCATGTGGAGGTCGATGGCCCCGTACCGGCAGGCGTCGACGCACTTCGCGCACTCGTCGAAGAGGCAGGTCGAGGCGTCGATCGCGTACCTCGCCGGGTAGGCGGCCTCGTGGGGCAGGTACGCGGTCCTGGTGGTGCTCATCCCGTAGTCGAAGGCGTTGGGGCGGTCGACCGGGCAGACCTCGGCGCAGGCGTTGCACATCGTGCAGCGGTCGGTGACGAAGCGGGGCTCGACCCGCAGCCGCACCGCGTAGGCGCCCGGCCCCCCGGAGATGGACTCCACCTCGGTGGTGGTGAGCAGGCGGATGGCGCGGTTGTCGCGCAGCCGCTGGTAGTTGATCTCCAGCCCGCAGGTCGGGGGGCAGAGCTTGGGGAAGTAGCGCGCCAGCTGGGCCACCCGGCCGCCGAGCTGGGGGGTGCGCTCGACCAGGTACACGGACATCCCCGCCTCGGCGGCCTCGAGGGCGGCGGTGATCCCGGCGATCCCGCCGCCCACGACGAGGATGGAGTCGTGGCCCGAGCCGGAGACGTCCGGCCCGGCCGCGACCTCGGCGACGCTGCTCACGGCACCAGGGTGTGGCAGGGATGCGTCGACATCTCCCACCCACCGTCGTTGCCGGTATACCGTGAGTTGACGAACACACGCCACTTCTCGTCGTCGATCTTCGGGTGGTCCATCCGGTAGTAGTAGCCGGGCCAGCGGGTCTCCTCGCGGTGGAGGATGTGGCGCATGTGCGCCTCGGCGCACCAGATCCGGTCGCGCAGCTCCCAGCAGCGCAGCAGCTCGTGGCGGTCACGGGCTGCGACCTTCGCCATGTCCTCCTTGAAGACCTCCAGCAGCTCCATGCCGCGGCGCAGGGTCGGCTCGTTGGTGATGTAGTTGGCCCCAACTCCGGCGCAGTACTCGTCCATGATCTTCTGGAGCCGGTGGAGACCCTGCTTGGGATAGAAGTAGTTGGGGTTGATGTCCTCCTTCGTGGAGGAGCCGTGCGCCTCCTCGAAGACCCGGTAGGGCTGGAACAGCTCGCCGGTGATCTCCTCCACCCGGGCGGGGTCGTGCTCGAAGGTGCCGGGGTTGTCGGTCATGTAGGAGATCGCGCCCTTGGCGGCCAGCCGCCCCTCGGTGTAGGAGCCCGAGGAGAACTTGTGCGCCGAGCCGCCGACGCCGTCGCCCGCGGCGAAGAGCCCGGGGACCGTGGTCATGCGGTTGTAGCCCCAGAAGTAGCCGTCGCGGGCGAGGTCCTCGGGGCCGCTCACCCAGGCGCCGGTCGCCGAGGAGTGCGAGCCCATCAGGTAGGGCTCGGTGAGGGTGAGCTCGGAGGGGACCTTGGCGGGGTCGATGTTCTGCGACGCCCAGAGCAGCGCCTGGGACATCGTCATGTCGAGGAAGTCCTCCCAGGCGTCGCTCTCGATCTCGCGCACCGCCTTGGGGTCGAGCCCCATGGTCAACGCCTGGAGGGCCTCGTCGGTGCGCATGTAGTGCGGGCCCCTGCCCTCGGCGCGGTCGGTGAGCATCTGGTGGTTGCGGAGCGGCGTGGGGATGGGACGCACCTTGTCGTAGGGCGCGTAGGGGGCGATCGCCTTCTGCTGGGTGTCCTCGTAGAGCTCGCCGTAGGCGTTCTTCACCTTGCCCTTGAAGAGCAGGAACCACATCCCCACCGGCCCGTACCCGTCCTTGAAGCGGGTGACCACCAGCCGGTGCTCCATCTGGGTCATGGTGGCGCCGGCCTTGATCGCCAGCGAGTACGCCGACCCGGTGTTCCAGGGCGCGTACCAGATCCGCCCCAGCCCCTCCCCCACCGCGTGGGGACGGAACACGCCGGTGGCGCCGCCGGCGCTGGAGATCACCGCCCGCGCCCGGAAGACGTACACCTTGTGCTCGCGGACGCTGAACGCGACCGCGCCGGTGGCCCGGCCGGTGGCCTCGTCGGTGAGCACGTGCGAGACGAAGAGCCGCTCGTGGACGTTCTCCGCCCCGATCGCCTTCCTCGCCGCCTCGGCGACGATCGGCTTGTAGGACTCGCCGTGGATCATGATCTGCCAGCGGCCCTCGCGCTTGTAGCGCCCGTCCTCGGTCTTGAAGATCGGCAGGCCCCACTTCTCGAACATGTGGACGGTCGAGTCGACGTGGCGGGCGATGTCGTAGACGAGGTCCTCGCGGCAGAGGCCCATCAGGTCGTTGCGCACGTAGCGCACGAAGTCCTCGGGCTGGTTCTCGCCGTGCCGCATCCCCATGTAGCAGTTGATCGCGCTGAGGCCCATCGCCACCGCGCCGCTCCGCTCCACCGCCGCCTTCTCGACGAGGGTGACCCGGAGGCCCCTGTCGCGGCCCCAGTAGCCGGCCTCGAAGGCGGCGCCGCAGCCCGCCATGCCACCGCCGAGGATCAGCAGGTCGGTGTCGACGACCTCGAGTGCGGGCGCCTCCATCCCGCTACCCCCTCTGCCCGGCGGTCGCGGCTGCGGCGGGGACGGGCAGGGTGTCGACCCCCAGCCAGGTCTCCTCGCCGCACAGGTCCGAGTCACCGAGCTTCGACGGATCGGGCTCGGCCATGCCCTCGTAGGGCTCGATGGTCCCCCAGGCGGTGGAGCGGATCGGGAACTTGAAGCGCTTCACCCGCTTGTCCCGGAACTGCACCGTCCACATGATCGAGTCGGTGCCGCGCAGCGGCGTCAGGCTGGCGCCCATCGGCATCACGTCGCTGTAGCCGCGCATCGCGATCGCCGACTGGGGGCAGACCTTGACGCAGGAATAGCACTCCCAGCACTGGTCGGGCTCCTGGTTGTAGGACTTGCCCTGCACCATGTCGAGGATCATCAGGTCGTTGGGACAGATGTATGCGCACGCCGGCCTGTCCAGCGCCTTGCAACCGTCGCACTTGTCCGGGTTGACATAGGTGGGCACGCTTGGTCCTCAGTGGGAGTGGAGCCCGGCCTCGACCTTCTCGTCGAGACCGGCGTAGTACTCGCGGAGGATCGCCAGGACCTCCGGCCGGCTGAAGTGCTCGTCGACGGCCTCGCCCGAGGCGAGCATCTCGCGCACCCGGGTGCCGCTGATGAGCAGGCGCTGCTCGGGACCGTGGGGGCACGTCCTCGACGAGGCCATGCCGTCACACCCCGAGCAGAAGAAGGTCCAGTCGATCTTCAGCGGCCGCAGCTCCAGAGCGTCGGCCGGGATCTCGTCGAAGATCCGCTGGGCGTCGAGGGGGCCGTAGTACGTGCCGACGCCGGCGTGGTCACGCCCGATCACGAGGTGGCTGCACCCGTAGTTCTGGCGGAACACCGCGTGGAGCAGCGCCTCCCGCGGACCCGCATAGCGCATCTCCATCGGGTAGCCGGCCTGCACGCAGGTGCCGGGAACGAAGTAGCCCTCGACGAGCGCGTCGATGCAGCGCACCCGCACCTCGGCGGGGATGTCGCCCGGCTTCAGCCGTCCCAGCAGCTGGTGGATGAGCAGGCCGTCGCACACCTCGATCGCGACCTTGGCGAGGTACTCGTGGGCGCGGTGCATGGGGTTGCGGGTCTGGAAGGCGGCCACCGTCGACCACCCCCGGGACTCGAAGAGGGCCCGGGTCTGGTGCGGCCGCAGGTAGATGTCCGGGTAGCGCTCGGGGAAGTGCCCCTCACCGAGCACGCGGACCGTGCCCGCGAGGTTCACCGGGCCCTGCTCCAGCACCTTGGCGACCCCCGGATGGGCGGGGTCGACGGTGCAGAAGACCTCGCGGCACTCGTGGAGCCGGTCGATGCCGTACCGCTCCTCCACCCGCATCGTGCCCATCAGCTCGCCGCTCTCGCCGTCGACCAGCCCCACCTCCTCACCGAGGGCGAGGGCGGAGGCGTGCTCCTCGGTCGCCGAGAGGGTGATGGGGATGGGCCAGAAGGCGCCGCCGCCGGCGAGGCGCATCCCGTCGCACACGCTCCGCCAGTCGTCCGCGCCCATGAAGCCGCGCAGCGGGGTGAAGGCGCCGATGCCGAGCATGAGCAGGTCGGAGGTCTCCCGCGAGGTCATCGGCAGCCGCCGCAGCGAGGCGGCACGGGCGATCTCGGCGTCGCGCTCGCCCGCAGGCACGAGCAGCGGCGAGAGTCGCCGCGCCGGGCCGTGCGGCCTGACCAGGCTCATCGCGCCGCCTCCTCGGTCCGGGTTCGCCAGCCGGCGGTCTCGATGTACCGCCGCACCACCCCGCGCCAGGGGACGCGCCGCTCCTCCAGCTCGGCGACGGTGCGGGCGCGGTCGTACTCGACCCGGCGCAGCTCGACCCGCAGCCCCGCGCCACCAGGCTCCTCCTCCTCCACCACCGCGTATCCGGGGCGTGGATCGCCGTCGAGCGGCCAGGCCACGCTGCCGCCGTTGACGACGTGACGCCGCCCCTCGCGGCGGTGCATGGCATGGTGGGTGTGCCCGCAGAGCATCAGGTCACCCCAGCGGGGGCTGTCGAAGTCCTCGAGCGGGGTCTGCGGCCAGATGCCGTGGTCGTCGGCCCGCGGCGAGCCGTGGACCACCAGACGCCCGTCGACGTCGAGCTCGGCGGGCAGGGAGGAGAGCCAGCCCAGGCGCTCGTCGCCGAGCTGCGCCCGCGTCCACTCCACCCCGGCGCGCCGCTCGGCGGCGTCGGCGCCGGCCGGCGGCGGCGGCGGCTCGCCGAGGAGGTGGCGGTCGGTGTTGCCGCGGATCACGTGCACGGCGCCGAGGGCACCGCCGTCGAGGCTGCGCAGCAGATCGAGGGTCTCGGCCGGTCGCGGCCCCTGGTGCACCAGGTCGCCGGCGATCACGAGCATGTCGCCACCGGCGCTGCGGACGTCCTCCAGCACCGCCTCGAGCGCGTGGAGATTGCCGTGGATGTCCGAAAGGACGCAGAGCCTCACCATGTCCCCCGCCGGCCGTCCGCAACCGTTGCAGCCAGTCTAGCCGGGCGCCGGAGCCGATTCCCGGGTCGCGGCGGCCGTCTTTCCAGACAGTTTCTGATCGGCCCATCGCGAACCGTGATGACCGCGGGAATGCAGTCCCGTGCCGCCCTCCTACGGCGTCGGGCAGCTGCCCGGCGGCGGCGCGGAACCGGCCACCACCGTCCAGGTGCCGCCGGTCCAGAGCCAGGTCTCGCCGGTGGCGGGGATCAGCAGCGGCTTGCGGGTGGCGGGATCGCGGACGACGGTGGCCGGACCCACCGGCGAGCCCGCGCCGGGGTGCAGGCTCCAGCCGCTGGAGTCCCAGGTCCAGGTGACCAGGCTGCAGCCGTGGCCCGCCTGGGGGACGGTGAGCACCAGCAGCTGGCTGGCGTCGTCGTAGGCCATGCCGGGGCTGGTGCCCGGGGGCGGGGAGGCGGCCGGGCTCAGCCGGGTCCAGTCGTGCCAGTCCCAGGTCCAGGTGGCCCCGGCGGCGCCGGCGGCGGTGCAGCCGGCGCCGGTCACCAGCACCGCCCGGCGGAAGGAGTCGTCGTACGCCATCGAGGCCCCGGCACAGTCGGGCGGCGCATCCGCCGGCCTCTCCTCGGTCCAGGTGGTGCCGTTCCAGCTCCAGGTCGAGCCCCGGGGGGCGGAGGCGCCCTGGCCCCCGAAGAGGACCAGGTGGCGGTGCACCGGGTCCTCGACCAGGAGGGCGCCGGCGCGCGGCCCCGGTCCCTGCTCCACGGGAGGGCCGACCTGCCGCCAGTCGCTGCCGTCCCACTCCCAGGTGTCGGCGAGCTTCTCGGCGTCGGCGCCGATCCCGCCGAACAGCAGGACCCCGCCGCCGCGGGGGTCGGAGGACATCGAGCCGCCGCGGCGCGCCGCGGGGCTGTGCAGCGGATGCTGCTGCGACCAGGCCTTTCCGTCCCAGATCCAGGTGTCGGCGAGGACCGCGCCGCCAGGGCCGCGGCCGCCGAAGAGCACCACGTTCTGGCGGATGTCGTCGCCGGCGAGGGCGGGCTGGACCCGGGCGGCGGGCGCGGTCGCGCCGGTGGCCGGTGCGCCGGCGTTGTGGTCGCCGGCGCGGGTCAGCCCCAGCCCGAGGCCGCCGAGGACGCCGACGAGCAGGGCGAGCCCTCCGGCCATCGCCAGGGTGCGGTAGCGGCGGCGGCCACGGGCCGCGGACCGGGCGGGACGGGCGGCGGGCCGCTCCAGCGAGCTGGGGGTGGGCACCGAGGCGAGGAGGTGGGCGAACCACAGCTCGTCCGCGTCGAAGGCGTCGCTCATCAGCCGATCCTCCCGGATCCGGTGCGGATCCGGCGCATCGCCCAGCTGCAGGCCATCCGCGCCGCCTCGGGAGAGGTGCCCAGGAGGCTGCCGATCTCCGCATAGCCGAGGCCGGCGGCGCCGCGCAGCGCCGCGGCGAAGAGCTCCTGGTCGGGCAGCGCCGCGGCGGCGGTGAGGGCGGCGTCGAGCTCGCCCGAGGCGGTGCCGGTGCGGTGGGGCGCGCGGCGGCGCCTGCGGACCTCCCCCGCCACCTCGCAGGCGATCCCCAGCAGCCAGACCGGCACCGTCGACGCCTCCGGGTGGTCGACCGGGTAGGCCGCCTGGGCCACCTCCAGGGTGCGGTTGGCCGCCGACTCCGCGGCGTCGCCGTCGCCGAGCACGACGAGGCAGAACCGGTGGACGGCGGCCCCGTACAGCTGACGGACCTCGTCGAACCTGGGGGCGGCGGCCATCCCCGCCATCACCACGAGCACATCGCCAAACCCACCCTCCTGTCGCCGCGCCTGAACGCCGGGGCAGGGGGGGATGGTGGCATCCGCAGCCCATGCGCGTCGAGACCCTATTTGCCACACACGCGTCAGCCGCCGCCAACGCGCTGTCCAATATGCCCCGGAGGCCCTAGACTCCAGCCGCCCACGCGTCGCCCGAGGCTGCTCGCGCGACCCTTGGACCCAGGGGGAGGGCGGTCATGGCCCCGGGAGGGGCGCCCGCCGGCGCGTCGGACGACAGAAGAGGAGGTGTCGCCATGAAGCCGTCGAGGGCCATGCTCGCCGTCGCCGTGCTCAGCGTGCTCGCCGGCTGCGGCGGCAACGGCGGGTCGGCCGCCGCCTTCACGTCCCGCTACCCGCAGTGCGGCCCCCGCGGCCAGGCGGTGTACGACTACCTGCGCACCGGGGTCGACGGCTCCGCCGACCACAGCCTCGACGTCGGCTTCGCCGATGCCCGCGCCGGCATCCTCAAGCAGCCCGACGCGGCCCAGGACGCGCTCGATCGCGCCCAGGCCCAGAAGGTGGTCACCTCCTGCGAGCAGACGGTGTCGCCCAGCCTGGCGATCCCGGTGGGCCCGGGGGTCACCTCCGACACCATCACCCTGGGGGTCCTCACCGACCTGAGCGGCATCTTCGCCGACTTCGGCAGGACCGTCTCCCGCGGCAGCCAGCTCTTCTGGCAGGACCAGAACAGGAAGGGCGGGGTCTGCGGCCGCAAGGTCGACCTCCTGGTCAAGGACCACGGCTACAACGTCCAGAACACCGTGGGCCTCTACCTCGCCATGCAGCCCAAGGTGCTCGCCTTCCAGGAGCTGCTGGGCTCGCCCGAGATCCAGGCGGTGCTGGCGAACATCACCACCGACCAGGTGCTCACCGAGGCCGTGGCGTGGTCGTCGAGGCTGCTCACCAACCCGTACATGGTGCTCAGCGGCACCACCTACGACCTCGAGATGATCAACGGGGTGGAGTGGCTGATGCGGAACAAGGGGCTGCACACCGGCGACCGGATCGGCGACATCTTCCTCGAGGGCGAGTTCGGCGAGAACGCCCTGGCGGGTACCCGGGCGGCGGCGGCGGCCAACCACCTCACCGTGGTGGAGCAGCGGATCCACTCCACCGACAAGGACATGACCGCGCCGGTGCAGGCGCTCAAGGCGGCCGGAGCCCACTTCACCGCGATCACCGCGACCCCCGGACAGGTGGCGGCGGTCGCCACCGCGGCCGAGGCGATGCACTACGACCTCACCATCCTCGGCTCCAACCCCACCTTCGACCCCTCGGTCCTCACCGGGCCGGCGGGGCCGGCGCTCACCCACAGCTTCTACGTGGTGCAGTCGTACGCGCCCTACTCGGGCGACGGGGTCGGCCCCTCGACGGTCCGCGGCGAGTACGCCGCCGCCTATCCCAACCAGCCGGTGAGCGCCAGCAGCCCGGGGTACGGGTACGGCCAGGCCGAGATCATGTACAAGATCCTCGACGCCGCCTGCAAGAGCGGGTCGCTGGAGCGTCCGGCGCTGCTCAGGGCCTTCCACAGCCTCAGCGCAGTCGACACCGAGGGCCTGATCGCGCCGCTGAACTACAGCCAGCCCGGCCAGCCGCCGGCGCGGCAGGTGTTCATCACCCAGCCCGACGCCCAGTCGCCGGGCGGCCTCAAGGTGGTCCAGACGCTCTTCGCCTCGCCGCTGGGGCAGACCTTCCAACCCGGCTGACCCCCAACCCAACCTGGCAGAAACTCGACCGGCGCGGTAGCATCAGCGTCCCGCCGCATGTGGCGGCGTGCGGCGGGACACGCCGGGTGCCAGGAAGGGGAAGGAAGGTTCGCCAGGAGGGGACATGCTCACTGCCGCGCCGCCACGGCCGGGCCGGCGGTGGCTCGCCCTCGCCGGTGTATTGGCCGGTCTCGCCATCAACGCGGTGACCGGAACCGGCTCCGCCGCGGCCGCCTCCCGCACCGGCCTGCTCCAGGGCCACGACGTCTCCATCCCGCAGTGCAACCAGCAGCTGCCCGACCCGGGCGCCTTCGCGGTGGTGGGGGTGGCCGGTGGGGTCGCCTTCTCGGGCAATCCCTGCCTCGCGAGCGAGTTCGCCTGGGCCTCGCGCTCGGGGGCGCGGCCGCAGCTCTACATGAACCTCGGCGACCCCGGGCCGCAGAGCCAGCACTGGCGGCAGCCCGGTCCCCGCGCCTGCGCCGCCGCCGACCGCCTCTGCCTCGCCGCGAACTACGGCGCCAACGCCGCCACCGACGCCCTGGCACGCGCCCGGGCGGTCGGCGCCCGCTCGGCCCGCTGGTGGCTGGACGTCGAGGTGCTCAACACCTGGGCGGACGACCCCGCCCAGAACATCGCCGTCATCCAGGGTGCGGCGGCGGCGCTGCGGGCGCGGGGGGCGACCGTGGGCGTCTACTCCACCGGCTACCAGTGGGGGCAGATCACCGGCGGCTGGCAGGTGGCGATGCCGAACTGGCTGGGCGGGGCCGCCGGCCCCGCCCAGGCGGCCGCCTGGTGTGGCGTCCAGGGCTTCAGCGGCGGCCCTGTCCAGCTGGTGCAGTACCCCGCCGGGAGCCTCGACGGCGACGTCGGCTGCTGAGCCGGCGGACCCGCTGCAGGCCGCCAGCGCCGTCACGGCGGCGAGCAGGAGACCCGACCAGCCCAGCCCCGTGGACCCGGGGAACCCCACCGTCCCGGCACCTAGGCGCGAGCCGCGTGCGCCGCCAGCTCGCGGCGGGCCAGCGCCATCTTGTGGACCTCGTCGGGGCCGTCGGCGAGCCGCAGCGCCCGGGCCCAGGCGTACATCTGCGCCAGCGGGAAGTCGTCGCTCATGCCGCCGGCGCCGTGGGCCTGGATGGCGCGGTCGATCACCTGGCAGGCGACCCGGGGGGCCGCCACCTTGATGGCGGAGATCTCCACCCGGGCGCCGCGGGCGCCCACCGTGTCCATCAGCCAGGCCGCCTTCAGCACCAGCAGCCGGGCCTGCTCGATCTCGATGCGGGACTCGGCGATCCAGTCCTGGATCACCCCCTGCTCGGCGAGCGGCTTGCCGAAGGCGACCCGGCCGCGCACCCGCTCGCACATCAGGTCGAACGCCCGCTCGGCCATGCCGATCGACCGCATGCAGTGGTGGATGCGCCCCGGCCCCAGCCGCGCCTGGGCGATGGCGAAGCCGGTGCCCTCGTCGCCGAGGCGGTTGGCCACGGGCACGCGCACGTCCTCGTACAGGACCTCGCAGTGGCCGTGGCCCTCGTCGAAGCCGAGCACCGGCAGGGTGCGCACCACCGTGACCCCGGGGGTCTCGACGGGCACCAGCACCATGGTCTGCTGCTGGTGGGGATCGGCCTCCGGGTCGGTCTTGCCCATGAAGACGATCACCCGGCAGCGGGGATCGGCGATCCCGCTGGTCCACCACTTGTGGCCGTTGATCACGTACTCGTCGCCGTCGCGGCGGATGCTGCTGCGGATGTTGGTGGCGTCGCTGCTCGCCACCTCCGGCTCGGTCATCGAGAAGCAGGAGCGGATCTCGCCGTCGAGCAGCGGGCGCAGCCAGCGGTCCTGCTGCTCGGGGGTGCCGAACTGGGCGAGGATCTCCATGTTGCCGGTGTCCGGGGCCTGGCAGTTCAGCGCCTCCGGGGCGATGAAGGGGCTGCGCCCGGTGATCTCGGCGAGCGGCGCGTACTCCAGGTTGGTGAGCCCCGCACCCCACCGCGGATCGGGCAGGAAGAGGTTCCAGAGGCCGCGCCGGCGGGCCTCCGCCTTCAGCTCCTCCATCACCGGCGGGCTGAGGTGGGGGTCGCCCTGGGCCTCCACCTGCTCGCGGAACACCGCCTCGGCGGGATGGATGTGGCTCTCCATGAAGTCGAGGAGCGCGGAGCGCAGCTCCTCCACCCGGGCGGTGTAGGCGAAGTCCATACGGGCGATGGTAGCGGGCACGCCCGCCTCCACCGCCGCCGCGGATCAGGCGGGACGGCGCCGGTCGCGCAGCTCGACGGCGGCGATGAAGCCGGCCGCCAGGGCCACCCCGAGGAGCGCGGTGGGTCCGGCTGTGCCGCCCCCGCCCCCGGAGTGACGCGCCCCGGTCGCGGCGACGGTCGCCGCCGGCAGCGCGGTCGGGGGCGACAGCGGTCCCCGCGCCGGCGCCGGCGTCGACGTGGCGAGCGCCACCGGCGTGGGGTACGGCGAGTACGGGGCGATCACCCCGCCCGGGGACACGATCCGGGGCACCGGCGGGGGCGTGCCCACCGGCACCACGATGAACGTGGGCAGGCTGAGCGCGGGGATCGACGGCGCCAGCGGGGTGGTGTCGTGGTGCGACGGGGCCGGCGTCGAGGCCGCCGAGGGCGGCGGGCTGGGGACGGCCGTCGGCGTCGGGGCCGGGGTGGCCGGCGCCGGGCTCTGCAGCGGGGCCGCCGTGGGGCCCGCGGTCGGACGTGGCGTCGGGGTGGGGTGCGCCGAGGCCGACTGCGGCGCCGAGGCCGCGGCGCGGATGTCACCCGGGGACGTCATCGTCAGCGCCGCCAGCCCGCACACGCCGGCGAGGAGCGCCAGGGACGGCCGGACTCCCCGCAGCAGTCTCATCGAATCCCTTCCTTCGCCGGACCGGCGGCCGCTCGGTGACCGGGCTGTTGCCCCACCGCCGAGGGCGTGGGAGGTGCACTCCCTGGTCTCACAACGGCGGCGGGGCGAGGTTCTTGTGATCGGGCCGGGTCCGCCTCAGCGGACGACGACGATCTTCCCCATCGCCCGCCGCTCGGCGAGCATCGTGATGCCCTGGGGGGCCTGCTCGAAGGTGAGCTCGGCGCCGATCAGCGGGTCGATCAGCCCCTCGCGGTGGAGGTCGACGAGGTGCTCGTGGATGTCGGGGACGACATGGGGCAGCACCCGCCGGTAGAGGCCCCAGTGGACCCCGACCACCGCGTAGTTCTTGACCAGGACGTGGTTGGTGGGCACCTCGGGGATGCGGCCGCCGGCGAAGCCGATCACCAGGATCCGCCCCTCGAAGGCGACGCACCGGCGGGAGCGGTCGAAGACGTCGCCGCCCACCGGGTCGTAGACGACGTCGGCGCCGCGGCCCCGGGTCAGCTCCTTCACCACCTCCACGAAGTCGGCGGCGGTGTTGTCGACGGTGACGTCGGCGCCGAGCCGGCGGCAGGCCGCGGCCCGCTCGGCGCCGGTCGCGGTGGCGATCACCCGGGCTCCCGCGGCGCAGCCCAGCTGGATCGCCGCCGAGCCCACCCCGCCGGCGCCGCCGTGGACGAGCAGGGTCTCGCCGGGGCGGAGCTGGGCGCGGCGGTGGAGGGCGAGGTAGCCGGTCTGGTAGGTGATGAGCATCGCCGCCGCGGTGAGCGAGGACATGCTGTCGGGGAGCGGCAGCACGTCTGCGGCGGCGACGCAGACCCGCTCGGCGAGGCCGCCGCGGGGCGGGCTGGCGACCGCCACCACCCGCTGGCCGGCGCTGAGCCGGGTCCCGGTGCCGGTGGCCACCACCCGGCCGGCGATCTCCAGCCCGGGGGTGAAGGGCAGCGCCGGCCGCTCCTGGTACTGGCCGCGGAGCAGGAGCACGTCGGGGAAGTTGAGGCCGGCGGCCTCGACCTCGATCACCACCTCGCCGGGGCCGGGCTTCGGGGTGTCGACGTCGTCGAGGTGGAGGACGTCGGCGGCCTCGCCGAGCTCGTGGGCCCGCCAGGCACGCATGGTCGCGCTCATGAGGCCGCCTCCAGGACCATGACGCAGCTGACGATGCCGGGGCCGCCGAGGGTGTGGCAGAGGCCGCGACGCGCCCCCTCGACCTGGCGCTCGCCGGCGCGGCCGAGCAGCTGGTCGACGACGTCCGCGACCATCCGCACCCCGGTGGCGCCGATGGGGTGGCCGCAGGCCTTGAGCCCGCCGCTGGTGTTGACGGGGATGTCGCCGCCGATGCGGGTGCGCCCCTCGGCCGCCATCCGGCCGCCCTGGCCGCGACCGCAGAGCCCGAGGTCCTCGTAGTTGACCAGCTCGGTGATGGTGAAGCAGTCGTGGCACTCGGCGACGTCGAGCTCGCGCGCCGGCTCGTCGACCCCCGCCTGGGCGTACGCCTGGGCGGCGGCGGCGCGGGTGGCGGGGAAGCCGAGGAAGTCGGAGTCGGGGTCGAACTGGGTGGTGAAGTAGCCGCCGTGCGCCGCCAGCCCCATCCCGGTGAGCAGCGCGTAGGGCCGGCCCAGCCGCTCCGCGCCCTCGCGCGACATCAGCACCGCGGCGGCGGCGCCGTCGGTGGTGGGGCAGCAGTCGTAGAGGCCGAGCGGCGAGGCCACCATCGGCGCCCGCGCCCACTGCTCCTCGGTGATCGCCTTGCGGAAGTGGGCGCGGGGGTTGCGCGCCCCGTTCTCGTGGTTCTTGAGGGCGACGGCGGCGAGCACCTCGCGGTCGTAGCCGTGGGCCTCGAGGTAGCGGGTCCCCAGCAGCGCGAACTGCCCGGGGGCGGTGCGCCCCTTGGCGAGCAGCGGATGGGTCTCGAGGATGTGCCGGGCGAGCAGCGAGCCCCGGGCGGGCACGTCGCGCATCTTCTCGGCGCCCACCACCAGCGCGGTGTCGTACATCCCCGACGCGATCGCGAGCGCGCCGGCGCGCACCGCCTCCATCCCGGTGGTGCAGTAGTTGGCCACCCGGGTGGCGGGGATGCCGCGCAGCCCCAGCGGCTCGCTGAGGTCGGTGCCGGCGTCGCCGGCGAGGGCGCTCACCCCCGGGGTGGCGGTGCCCAGCCAGGCCGCCTCGACCTGGTCGCGGCCGATCCCGGCGTCGTCGAGGGCGGCGAGCCCCGCCTCGCAGACCAGCTGGTGGTAGCCGCGGTCGAAGAGCTCGCCGAAGCGGGTCTCGCCGACCCCGACCACCGCCACCTCGCGGGCGAGACGCTTGCTCACGCCGGTTCCTCCACGGGCAGCAGCTTCCAGAAGTAGTGGACGATCCCGCCGCCCTCGTGGAGGCGGCGGAGCACCAGGCGCACCGGCAGCCCGGTGCGGACCCCGCCGGGGGCGGCTGCCGCCATCTGGCCGAAGAAGCGACCGCCGCCGTCCATCTCGGCGACGGCCATCACCGTCGGCGGCTCGGGGCTGGGGAAGACGTGGTCCTCGGTCCAGGTGACCACGGTGCCGCGCCGGCTCAGCCGCCGGTCGACGAGCTCGCGGCCGCCGCAGACGGTGCAGAGGGGACGGCGGGGATATGCGAACCAGCCGCAGGCGGGGCATTCGCTGCCCCGCAGCCGGAGCTCGTCACCGCCCTCGCGCCAGAGCAGCGCCGCCGAGGTGTAGGGGCTGAGCGGCTCGGCGCCGATCCGGCCGCGGAGCCGCAGGAACCGCGTGTAGGAGGGGATCTCCTCCCCGCTCGGGCGGTCGAGCCCGCTGCCGCCCGCGGCACGCCAGGCCTCGACCCCGGCGCCGGCACGCCAGATGAGCACGTCGGCGCCGCCCCCGGCAGCCGCCACCTGGGCGATCAGGTCGCCGGGGTCGGCCCCGTCGAGGGCGGCGGCGAGCGCGACCCACGACGACGCGCTGCCGGAGTCGCCGGCCGCCTCGAGGGCGCGGGCCGAGCCGCCGAACGCGCCCGGCGGCACCCCGGCGGCCTCCGCCGCCTGGGCGAGGAGCCGCTGCTCGGCGCCGCCGGCGGCGAGCGCGGCGATCGCCCCCGGCTCCACCCCCGCCTCGGCGCAGGCGCGCACCAGGGCGGCGCGCACTCCCGGGCCCAGGGTCATGCGGGGCGCGAAGGCGGCGTCGGCGCGGCGGACCGTCTCCTCCCCCGCCGGGCGCCAGGCGTCGGGGAGGTCGCCGGCCACCGAGGCGGTGCCGAGCAGCTCGGCGAGGTCGCCCGCGGCGGACGGACCCAGCCGGGCGGCGGCGCCGGCGTCGCCGAGCAGCGGCTCGAGGTCGCTCCCCGGCTCGGCGTCGCGGCGGTCGGCGGCGGCCACGAGCACGTCGGTGCCGCGGGCGCGCACCCGGTCGGCGGCGATCAGCGCGGCGGCGGCGCCGCTGCGCAGCGACCCGCCGACGTCGGCGGTGAGGGTGGAGTCGGCGAGATCGAGGGCGGCGCAGAGCACCGAGCTCGAGGCGCGCTCGGCGTCGGGCGCGGTGGTGCCGGCGACGTAGAGGGCGTCGGCGCCGGCGGTGGGCACGCGGTCGAGGGCGTCGGCGGCGAGGGTGAGGCTGTCCTCGTCGTGCCCGGCGACGGGGCGCGACCCGGGCCCGGAGCGGCGCCCCCATGCGCCCGCCCACGCGGCGCGGCTCAGCCGCCAGCGCGGCAGCGCCACCGCGAGCGCGCGCAGGCCGACACCCGACACGCCCATGCGAGCCCTCTCCTCCACTCACACCGCCCCCGCCGGCCGGCGCCACCCGGGCCGGAGCGTGGCGGACGCGCCCATCATATCCGCCGGAGCCCGAGCCTCCGACCCGCCTTCGGCGCCACCGCAACTCCGGCGACCACGGCAGCGTTGACCACTCTGCATGCGCTCCTCCCCTTTGACGCGATTCACCCGACGGCCCCGCCGGGTCGCCGCCCTGGCGCTCGCCCTCGCCGCCGCCGCCACCGCCGGCGTCCTCGTCGTAGCGGCCACCGGGTCGAGCCCGGCGCCGAACCACCCGCGGGTGGCCTCGTCGCTGCTCCAGCCCGCCCCCGCCGAGACCCCCACCCCCGACGGCACCCCGGAGTCGGACGGCGCCGCCGAGCCCGACGACGTCACCGCCACCCCCACCGCCTCGCCCTCGCCGTCCCCGGGGCGGCGGCCCCACGAGGGCGTGCCCGGCCACGCCCAGGGTGGCACCACGCCTCCGCCGCCCGCCCTCGGGCCCTCGGTGACCGTGCCCATCCTCCTCTACCACTACATCCGCACCAACCCGGTGGCCAGCGACCGGGAGGGCTTCCGGCTCTCGGTGACCCCGGCCAACTTCGCCCGGCAGATGGCGCTGCTCCATGCCGACGGCGCCCACACCGTCTCGCTGGCCGACGTGATGCAGGCCCTCGCCGGCGGCGCCGCGCTGCCCCCCCGCTCGGTGGTGCTGACCTTCGACGACGGCCACGACGACTTCGCCTTCGGCGCCGTGCCGGTGCTCCACGACAACGGCCTCACCGCCACCTCGTTCGTGGTGCCGGGCTTCCTGGGGAGATCGAGCTACATGACCGTCGACCAGCTCCACGCGGTGGTGGCCGCGGGGATGACGGTCGGGGCGCACACCATGCGCCACGTCGACCTCGCCGCGGTGTCGCCCCAGGTCGCGGCCGACGAGATCACCCGGTCGCGCTCCGTGCTCCAGCAGCTCACCGGCCAGCCGGTCGCCGACTTCGCCTACCCGTACGGCATCTTCACCAGCAGGGTGGTCGCGATGGTGGCGAGCGCCGGCTTCACCGACGCCTCGACCACCGAGCCGGGCGCCCGCCAGTACGCCTCCCAGCCCTTCCTGCTGCGGCGCGACGAGGTGAGCGGCTACGACACCCTGGCCTCCTTCGCCCGGAAGGCGGGGCTGCCACCGCCGCCCGCCGGCTGGACCGCCACCGCGTCACCGTCGCCGTCGGGCTCGTCCTCCCCCTCCGGGTCGCCCGGGGTCTGCGCTCGGAAGGACCCGACGCCGGAGCCGGCCGCCGCCGGTCGCGACACCCCGAGCCCGTCGCCGAGCTCGTCGCCCTCCCCGAGCCCCTGCGCCACGCCGAACGCACGCCGCCACCGCGGCGCCTAGGACGGCGGACTCAGGACCGCCCGCGGGAGTCCCTGAGCAGGCGCTTCATGCCTCGCGTGGCCGGGCGCCGGCGCGTCGACAGGTAGCGATCGAGCTCCCGCCCCGAGCGTGCCTCGACGCCCCCCTGGCCGTCGAGGAGGAGCAGGCCGTCCAGCCCGAGAGCGGCGAGGAACCGCCGGTCGTGGCAGACGGTGACGATGGCGCCCCGGTACTCGCGGAGCGCCCGCTCGAGGACCTCGATCGTCGGCAGGTCGAGGTGGTTGGTGGGCTCGTCGAGGAAGATCAGGTCGGGCCGGCCGGCGAAGAACACCGCCAGCTCGATGCGCCGTCGCTCGCCGGCGCTGAAGGAGGCGATCGGGTAGTCCCCGATCTCGCTGAAGACGACGCCGGCGAGGAGCTCGCGGACGTCGTCCTCGCTGATGCCGGCGACCCGGCGGGCGTGGTCGACGACCCGGACGGTGGTGTCGGGATCGGCGACCGACTGCGGGAGGAAGGCGGTGCGGGCGCCGGGGTCGCGCTCCACGGTGCCGCTCAGCGGAGGGAGGTCGCCGGCGAGGACCCGGAGCAGCGTCGTCTTGCCGGCTCCGTTGGGGCCCGAGATCGCGATCCGCTGACCGTGGTGGAGGGCGATGGAGAGACCGCTGACCAGCGGCGGGCTCCCGGGATGGCCGGCCGCCAGCCCGTGGGTCGACAGCAGGACCCCCTCCCCGCGGTCGATGGCCGGCACCACGATGTCCGGCCGGCGCGGCCGCTGGGGCTCGGTCAGATCGGAGAGCTGCCGCTCGATGCGGCGGCGCTGGACCGAGGCGCGGCGGGCCACCTTGGCCCCCTTGGCGTGGTAGAAGCCGCTGTTCGACTGGTCCTCGAAGCTCTGCCCCCGGCCGCTCAGCATCGCGGCGCTCGCCTCGAGGGCGACGCGCTGCGCCACCTGCTCCTCGTAGGCGAGCGTGGCCTCGGCGAACTCCTCCGCGCGGGCCGCGGCATAGGCGGTGTAGTTGCCCTCGTGGAGGGTGACGCGACCGGTCTCCTCGTCGATGTCGAGGATGCCGTCGCTGGTGTCGTCGAGCAGGTCGCGGTCGTGGGTGATGAGCAGGACGGTCGACGGCGTGCTCCGCAGCCAGTCGCGGACGAAGCCGAGGGTGCGATCGTCGAGGTTGTTGGTGGGCTCGTCGAGCAGGAGCAGGTCCGGCCGGGCGAGCAGCAGCCCGGCGAGCGCCACCTTGGTTGCCTCGCCGCCGCTGATCTCGGAGACCGGACGCCCCAGCTCGGCCGCGCCCAGGCCCATGCCCGCGAGCAGGGTGTCACGCTCGGCCGGAAACTCCCACGCGGCCAGGGCGGTGAGCCGGTCGACGACGTCGCTGTAGGCGGCGATGCCGTCCGGGGTCGTCAGTGCCTCCGCGTCGGCGGCCATCGCATCGTACCGGTGGTGGAGCCGGGCCGGCTCGCCGGCACGTGCCTCGAGGTAGTCGGCGACCGTCCCCGCGGACTCGAGGGCGGCGGGGTGCTGGCTGAGGTATCCGCAGGTCGCGTCCGCCGGGGCGGTGATCGAGCCGCGGACGGCGAGGTGCTCGGGTGGCTCCCCGCCGGTCAGCCGCGCGAGCGTGGCCTCCAGGAGGCTGGTCTTCCCGCTCCCGTTGCGGCCCACCAGCCCGACGCGGCGTCCGGCCTCCAGGCTGAAGGTCGCACCGTCGACGAGGGTGCGCCGGGAGGTCTCCAGGGTGAGTCCCTCGACGTCGAGGGCGGCGGCGGCGTCGTCGGCTCTGGCCATGGCGACCATCATCGACGCTACCGCGACTCCGGCGTACGGAGGCGCCGGTCAGAACCCGGAGACGTCGCCGAACATCTCGGGCAGCCGCTGGGCCAGCGCGAAGTCGCCCTCGACGCTCATCCGGCCCTCGATCACGGCCTGGTCGGGCCTCACCTCCCCGGCGGCGATCCGCGCGAAGAGCGGCGCGGACATCCGGAAGGTGAGCGCCGGCGCCGGCGCCAGGCCGCGCCGGGGGCGGGCGGCGCCCTCCTCCACCCGCAGGTACCAGGGACGGCTGCCGTTGCCGTCCTCGAGCAGGTACTGGATGTCGCCGCGGAAGCCCTGCGCCCGATCCGGGCGGAAGTTGCGCGCCATGCCCTGGAAGAGCAGCCAGAGGCCGGCCGGCGAGGCGAGGGTGCGTCCCACGGCCGCGTCGCTGCGGCCGCGGACCGCGCCGGAGAGCGCCGCGCGGGTGGCGGTGCGGGCGCCCCGGGCGAGCGCCGCCCGCACCCCGCCGGCGCCGGCGGACGGCGCGGCGTGGGTCCAGGGCTCGCCGGTGGTGCTGACCACGTAGGCGGGGTCCACCGCCTCCGGCGGCCGGGCGGGCGTCCGCCGCCGCAGCGCCCGCTCGCAGTGCTCGCCGAGCCGTTCCCGCCTGGCCGCATCCTCGGCCTCGGCCTGCTCGGCGAAGTGGGGCAGCACCTCGGCGCCGAAGAGCTCGAGGGACTCGCAGATGTGCTCGTGGCGGGTGCGGCCGGTCTGGGAGACGAGGATGACCTGGTCGACCCCGGCGGCGCGGTAGCGCTCGAGCAGCTCGCGCACCTGCGCGGGGGTGCCGATGGCGCCGCGCAGCGAGCCGAGGCCGCGCTCGAGCAGCCTCATCCCCAGCGGCGCCGCCCCGGCGCTGACGATCTCGCGGGTGAAGCCTCGGCGGGTGCGGTTGGCCTGGAAGTCCGCCCAGACGTCGGTGGCGCCGGGCCGGTGGTCGCCGAAGACGTAGTAGTGGGCCAGCGAGTAGCCGAAGAAGTGGGCGCCGTCGATGCCCCGCTCGATCGCGGTGGCCTCGTCGGGGTGGCACATGAAGGGCACCACCACGGCGACGTTGGGGTTGACCGCGAAGCCCGCGGGCACGCATTCGTCGGAGGCGATGATCGCGTGGTAGTCGTCGACCCACCGCCTGGCCTCCTCGGGCTCGACGAAGGAGAACGAGAGCGCGCCGATGCCGCAGCGGGCGGCGAGGAGGATGGTGTCGCGCCGGCTGCACGCCACCCAGAGCGGCGGGTGCGGCCGCTGCTTCGGCTTCGGCACCACGTTGCGCGGCGGCACCGAGAGGAAGCGGCCGCGATGGCCGGCGAAGGGCTCCTCGACCATCATCCGGGTGACCACGTCGAGCGCCTCGGCCCACTGGGCGCGCTTCTGCTCGCGGTCGACGCCGAAGCCGCCCAGCTCCATCTGCGAGCTCGACTCGCCGGTGCCGAAGTCGACGCGGCCGCCGCTGATCAGGTCGAGGGTGGCGATGCGCTCGGCCACCCGGGCGGGATGGTTGAAGCCGGGGGGCAGCTGCACGATGCCGTGGCCGAGGCGGATGCGCGAGGTGCGCTGGCTGGCGGCGGCGAGGAACACCTCCGGCGCCGAGGAGTGCGAGTACTCCTCGAGGAAGTGGTGCTCGACCTCCCAGAGGTGGTCGATGCCGATGCGGTCGGCGATCACCACCTGCTCGAGTGCGTCGTTGAGGAGCCTCTCCTCGGCCCCGTCCTCCCAGGGCCGGGGCAGCTGGTGCTCGTAGAAGATGCCGAAGCGCATGTGCCTCCCCTGGGACCGGCCCTCCCCTCGGCGGGGGGGTGCCCATCCCCCGGCCCGCTATCGTAGTGCCGGTCGGCACCGCACCCCTCCCGGCGTGAGGGGTCGCAGACCACCGCGGAGGAGAGCCAGATGGACGGCGGCACCGCCACTCGCCGAAGGACGCGGAGCCAGAACGGGCGCAGCCGCGCCGGCGCGACCCCGGTCAACGGCGCGAGCCGGGAGAACGCCGCGGCGGCAGCGCCACCGCCGAGCCCGCCGCCCGTCCCCGAGACCGTCGAGGAGCGCGCCAGCGACGCCATCCTGGGAGCCAATGCCTTCCTCGGCATCGATCGGCGCGAGCAGGTGATGGCGCTGGGCCGCCTGGCCACGCGGCTGGCGCTGAACCCCGGCACCCTCACCCGCGAGGGCCTGTCGCTGGCCCGCGAGCTCGCCGCCGTCACCGCCGGGCGGTCCGGCGTCGAGCCCGCCCGCGGCGACCGCCGGTTCACCGACACCACCTGGCGCGAGAACCCCGCCTACCGGCGCGCGATGCAGGGCTACCTGGCGTGGAGCCGCGGCGTCGGGCGGGTCGTCGACGGCGCCGGCCTGGACTGGCGCAACACAGAGCGGGCGCGCTTCGCGGCCACCCTGCTGACCGAGGCGCTCGCCCCCACCAACACGCTCGCGGGCAATCCCGCGGCGCTGAAGCGCTGCTTCGAGACCGGCGGGCGCAGCCTGGTGCGCGGCGCCCGCAACCTGCTCCACGACGTGCGCCACAACAGGGGGATGCCGTCGCAGGTCGACCGCACCCCCTTCAGGCTCGGCGAGAACATCGCGGTCAGCCCGGGCGCGGTGGTGTACCGCAGCGAGGTCTGCGAGGTGATCCAGTACACCCCCACCACCGCGGAGGTGAGCGCGCGGCCGGTGGTGATGGTCCCGCCGCAGATCAACAAGTACTACATCATGGACCTGGCGCCGGAGCGCAGCTTCATCGAGAACGCGGTGAAGAACGGCATCCAGTTCTTCGCCATCAGCTGGTGCAACCCGAAACCGGAGCACCGCGACTGGGACCTCGACACCTACGTGCGGGGCTGCCTCGACGCCATCGGCGCCGCCTGCGAGGTGACCGGGTCGAAGGACGTCAACCTCATGGGCCTCTGCGCCGGCGGCATCACCACCGCGATCACCCTCGCGCACATGGCCGCGGCGAAGGACCCGCGGGTGCACAGCGTGACCCTGCCGGTGACGATGCTCGACATGAGCGTGCCCTCGACCGCGGGCATCTTCTCGAGCGAGCGGCTCGCCGCCTCCGCGGTGAAGCAGTCGCAGCGCAAGGGCGTGCTCTCGGGTGCCGAGATGTCGCGGGTGTTCGCCTGGATGCGCCCCAACGACCTGGTCTGGAACTACTGGGTCAACAACTACCTGATGGGCAACCCGCCGCCCGCGTTCGACATCCTCGCCTGGAACAACGACACCACCAACCTGCCCGCGGCGCTGCACGCGCAGTTCCTGCGGATCCTGCTCGACAACGCGCTCACCCGCCCCGGGGAGATCGAGGTGCTGGGGACGCCGATCGACCTCGGCGCGGTGACCGTCCCCGCCTACGTGCTCGCCGGGGTCACCGACCACATCACCCCATGGCGCGCCTGCTACCGGGCCACCAGCCTGCTCGGCGGCGAGAGCACCTTCGTGCTCAGCAACAGCGGCCACATCCAGGCGCTGGTCAACCCGCCCGGCAATCCCAGGGCGAGCTACTTCACCGGTCCGGAGCCGGGTCCCGACCCGGACGCGTGGCGCGCCGCCGCCACCGAGAACCGCGACAGCTGGTGGGGCCACTGGCTGGAGTGGGTGCGGGCGCGGAGCGGGCCGATGCGGGGGGCGCCGGCGAAGCCGGGCAGCCGCCGCCACCCGCCGCTCGACCCCGCCCCCGGCACGTACGTCCACAACCAGGCCTGATCGGCGCGAGCTGTCGATCTCGGGGCCGACCCGCGGATGGCGCGCTGGCCGCTGCTCCACACCGCCCGCGCCGGCCGGGAGGCCGACGCGGTCGCCGCCTACCGCCTCGGCCTCGAGCTCGAGCCGCCGGCGGCGGAGCGGGCGTTCATCGCCCGCCGGATCCGCCACCTCTCGAAGGGCTGCCGCTACTGACGCAGCAGGCGACCGCCGAGCCCGGGCAGGGGGAGCCCCGGCACGTGGAAGACGAAGGTGCAGTCCGACTGGCCGAGGCCGCGCACCCGCGCCCAGTCCGCCGGCGTGGAGGGCAGCGGAGCGGGGAAGGTGAAGAACCCGTTCATGCAGAGCGCGCCCACCGAGTTCGCCAGGTACCCCCGCCCGTTCACCTCCCGGGCACCGCCGCAGCCGATTCCGCGGATGGCGATCGTGCCCGGCGCCGAGGCGGGGATCGGCCCGAGGTCGAAGAGCAACCGCCCCTCCATCGGGATGTGCACCTGCGGGAGCGGATTGGACGGGTCGGCGAGCAGCGGCTGCAGGGTCGAACCGTCGGTGAACGTCAGGCGGCACTGGTCACAGGTGAAGCGGGCGCTGTCGGAGTTCAGCACGCCGGTGGCCGGGTTGATGGAGAAGTGCACCCGGGCCTGCTCGATCGCACCCAACCGCGGCCCCTCCTGGCTGCTCACCACTCCGGTCAGCGGATCCACGCGGCTGGCGCCGAAGGGTCCCGAGAAGGTGAACGTGACCACCCCCGTCCGGAGGTCGACGCTGTCGAAGACGCCCTGGACGCGGAACTTCAACACCATCTTCCGCAGCACGTCATCGGGCGTCGGCGTGGCCGCCGCGGCGTGGGTGCCCGGCGCCCCCGCGTGGCCCGAGCCCAGCGTCACCACTCCGGCGGCCACCAGCGTCAGGGTGGCCGCCGCGGATACAGCCCTTCTCATGATCGCGGTACCTCGTGAGGGTGGACGCGTGCCGTCACCTCGTGATCGACGGAGGCAGCATCCCCGGTGGCGGCGGCGGGGTCGGCGGCGATTCTCACATCCGGAATGTGCATTCGTGCCTTTACCAGCGGTGATGCCTCGCGCCCCGAGGCCATCCTGGAACGTCATGCGGCGCGAAGGACGGCCTCGGGGGTGGTGGAGCCGGCGACGGTCGCGACCGCACCGGTCCGTGGGTCGAGCTCGGCGACGGCCGCCGGAGCCGTGCTGTCCGGGGCGGTCACCCCGTAGAGCCTGTCCCCGCCCGCGGAGACGGCGAGGTCGGCGAACGTCATGCTCGGGGCCAGGACTCCGCGCTGCTCCAGGGTCGCGGTGTCGATGACGTCGACGCCATGCTCGCCGATCGCGAAGAGCACATCCCCGCCGGGTGCCACCACGGCACCGCGGTCGACGAGGCGCTTGGCCTCCGCGACGAGAACGCCGAGAGGAGCTCTGGCGGAGGTGGTCGGCGAGGCCGCCGGCAGGTGACGGCTGCGCGTCAGCCCGCCGGTGCGCGCATCGACGGCGGCGACATCGCCGGTCGCGGCGTTCACCACGTAGACGGCGCCGTCGCCGCCGCGGGCGAGCGACCAGAGAAGCTGGAGGGACTCGTCATCGGATGTCCGCGGCAGGTCGACGCGCACCGACGCCGCGGTGCGGAGGTCGAGCATCTGGAGGAAGGCCCCCTGGGTGCCGAACGCGAACACGGTGAGCTGTCGCTCACCGTCGGCGGTGACCACGGACGAGAGCGGCGTCCCTGCCAGCGATGCGTCGCCGGGCGCCACGCCGGCCAGGGTGCGGGCGGCGAGGTCCCAGTGGCACACCCGGTAGCTGCTCGATCCCGACGTGTCCATTCGATGCTCCAGCAGGAGCAGCGAGGTCCCGACCCGGTCCATGCCGCCGAAGAGGAAGTCGCCCTGCAGGGTGAGCGTCGCCGGGACGGCGAGGCTCGCGGTGTCGAGGACGAGCAGGTGGGTGACCGACCGCAGTCCGTCGGCTCCCATGTCGGCACCGACCAGCGCCAGGTGCGAGCCGTCGGGCGACAGGCCCCACGCCGCCCTGCCGGCACCGTCGGTGGGCAGTGCGAATCCGGGCGGAATGGTCGCCGACCGCAGCACCGTGCCGGTGCGCGGGTCGAGCACCATCAGGCTCGACCGCACCTCGTCGACCGCGTAGAGCCGGGTGCCGTCGAAGCTGAGCACCCCGTCCGGCAGGAGCACCCGGGTGCTGCCCGAGGCCGCATCCAGGACGCGGATCTGGCGGCTGCCGCCCGAGGCCTCCAGCACCCACAGCGTGGCGGGCAGCGGGGCGCGGGTGGGCGGCGCCGGGGTCGCGCTCGGCGCCGGCGACGGCCTGGAGCCGGCCACGAGGGCGGGTGCGGCGGCGCCGCAGGCGGCGAGAAGCGTGGCTGCGACCAGCCCGGCGGCGCGGTGATGGGCTCTCATGCGGGTACCTCCGCTGCTGGTACACCGTCGCCCGCCCGGCGGTTCCCGGCCCGCCGCCGCGGGGTCACCGGAAGGTCGCGGCCAGCTCCAGGGCGCGCTGCTCGGTCAGCGCGCCCTCGATGCGCAGAGTGATCCCGCCGCGCTGCCAGAGGAGCGTCGGCCCCGCGAGGCGCAGGTCGTCGGCGCGGGTGGCTCCTCCCGGTACCGAGTAGCCCACCGCGTGCGGTGCGCCCCCGATCCAGAAGCCGGGGCCGCCGCCGACGCTCACCGGGAGAACGGTGGCGTCGGGTCCGACGAACTTCTCGAGGGAGACGCCCTCGACGCCGGCGCGAAGCTCGGTGACGAGCAGGCCGACGCCGGTGGTGCCGGACGCGGTCAGGTCGGGGCCCGGCGGGTAGACCAGGGACACCGCACCGGGCAGGTCGTCGCGGACGTAGACGGCGCTCGGGGCCCCCAACCCGGCGGGGAGGAGCACGGAGAAGCCGGCCGTCCTCGCCGCCTCCTCGAGGCCGGCACGGCGGCCGAGGGTGCCGGCCACCCCGCTCGCCGACGGCGTGGGGACGGGGGGAAGCGAGGGGACGGGCCGGATCACCACCCGGCCGATCCCCAGCCAGTGGGCCACCGCGGTGCGCGGACCGGGGAGGCCGAGCGCCACCCCGGCGGTCGCCACCACCGCCGCCAGGACGAGGGCGAGCGCCCGGCGGCGCCGGCGCGGCGGCCGCTCGGCACGCGGCTCCGCCGCGATGACCGCGAGCACGGCGCCGGCCATCGGCGGGGTGGGCGGGAGGTCCAGATGGGCGGCGAGATCGCCCAGACGCGTCTCGAGGTGGTCGGTCGTGCTCACCGCGTTCCCTCCTCCCCGAGCACCGTGCGCAGCCGCTCCAGCGCCCGCGCCAGGCGTGACTTCACCGTTCCCTCGCGGCAGCCGAGGACCGCCGCGGTCTCGCCGACCGACAGCCCGACCACATGGCGGAGCACGACGACCTCGCGGTCGCGCTCGGTCAGCGCCGCCAGCGCACCGAGCAGACGCGCACGGCCCTCCGCGGCCTCGGCCGAGCCCTCCGGCGAGGCCGCCGCCGCCCCGACCCGGGACCGCTCGGCGAGGCGCAGCTCGGCTCCCTCACGCCGCCCGCTGGCGCGACGCCGGTTGCGCGCGGTGTTGCTGACGATGCGCAGCAGCCACGGTCGCAGCGGTTCGCCGGCGCGGAAGCGTGGCAGCGCCCGCCAGGCGGCGACGAAGGCATCCTGGGCGGCGTCCTGCGCCTCCACCGCCGAGCCGGTGATCAGGTAGGCGGTGCGGTGGGCGATGTCCGAATGCCGCTCCACCAGCTCTCCGAATGCGCCCTGGTCGCCTCCGCGGGCGCGCTCCACCAGCGCCGCCTCGTCGAGTTGCCTCACCTCCACGGGAGCGATCATCACGCCCGGTACACCGCTCGCAGGCCATCGGTTCCTCCGATTCCCTCGGCCTCCCTCTGTCGATCCCCGGTCCTCCGGTTCGACCACAGCACGACAGACGACCGCGGAACAGGAGGAGGAGCAGGGATGCGACAGACGAACCACCCGGCGGTGGAGGTCGAGGGGCTGGCCAAGACCCACCCGGGCAGCGTCGAGGCGGTGCGAGGGATCAGCTTCGCCGTCGACACCGCCGAGGTCTTCGGCCTGCTCGGGCTTCGGCGCCCGAGCGATGAGCGCGGCGGTCTTCCAGGAGGCGGTGGTCGACCAGGGCCTCACCGGGAGGCGCAACCTCGAGATCCACGCCCGGCTGTGGGGCGGCGGGCAGCGGCGGCGGCTGGAGATCGCGCGCGCGATGCTCTCGGAGCCGCGGGTGCTCTTCCTCGACGAGCCCACGGTGGGCCTCGACCCGCTGATCCGCACCAGCTGGTCGACATCGTCGCCGGGCTGCGCGCGCAGGCGGAGAACGACGATCATCCTGACCACCCACGACCTCGACGAGGCGGAGCGGCTCAGCGACCGGGTGGCGATCGTCCACCGGGGCAGGATCGTCGCCCTCGACACCCCGGCTGAGCTGCACCTTCGCCGGCATCGGGGTGATCGTCGACCGCGAGAACGGCGCCCGCCCCGACCTCGTCGCCGCCCCCATCCCCCGATCGCTGCTGGTGCTCGGCAACCTCGCCGTGGCGCTCGGGGTCAGCGGTCTGCAGGTGGTCGCGCCGATGCTCGCCACCGTGCTGAGCGGCGCCCACTTCGACGGCACCGCCACCGGCGTCGTATGGTTCACAGCCGCGACCGTCCTCTTCGCCGCAGGGAGCTACGGAGTGGCCGAGACCATGGCACACCGCATCCGCACCCAGGAGGAGTCCGTCGGCGCCGCGCCGGCGATCGCCCTGCTGCCCTGGTTCTTCGCCGGCTCGCTCCACCCGATCTCCGCGCTCCCCTCGGGAGTGGGCGCCGTCGCCCGGGCGTTCCCGCTCACCCACGCGCTCGCGGTGATGCGCTACGGCCTCGTCGACCGGAGCGGCAGCGGCCTGCACGACGTCTGGGGGATGAGCAATCCGACCGTCGAGGCGGCCCTGAGCCTGGCGGTGGTCGGGGTCTTCGCCCGGGCGGCGGTGGCCTGAGATGGCGACCGACCTGGGGCGCGCGCGCGAGCTGGTCAGGGGCGAGCGCGGGCTCGCCGTGGTGTCGACGCTGCGCGCCGGCGGCTCGGTGCACAGCGCGGTGGTCAACGCCGGGGTGACCACCCACCCGGTGACCGGCGAGGAGGTGGCCGGCTACGTCGCGATCGGGAGCGCGCTGAAGCTCCGCCACCTCCGCGCCCGGCCGCGGGCCACGGTGACCTGGCGGGTCGGCTTCCGCTGGCAGACCGTCGAGGGTGCGGTCACCCTGATCGGGCCGGACGACCCCCAGGAGGGCGTCGACCCGGCCGACCTCCCCCAGCTGCTCCGCGACGTCTACCTCTCCACCGGCGCCACCCACGACGACTGGCCGACCTACGACCGGGTCATGGCCGAGGAGCGGCGCTGCATCGTGCTGGTCAGACCCGAGCGCGTCTACGGGGTGGGCTGAGCCGGACACCGGGCCTGGGAGTGTCCCAAGCCGCACGGGCCGCGCTTTGGTCTCGACGCCCGATGCTGGGAACGAGACGCGATGGCACCTTGGGGGGAGCACAGGAAGCGATGTCCGTGGAGGTTCCGTGACCGAAGCCCTGTTCGCCCCGGGAACCCCGCACTACGCGTCGGAGCGCGACGCCGCACGCGTGTATCAGCTGCTGGAGGTGATCCGCCGGCTGGCCGTGGACCAGCCGTTGCTGGAGTACCGCATCGGTGAGCTCAGCTCCCTGCTGGACGAGCTGCTGAGCTGAGGAGCTCGGGCCGCTGTGACGATCGCGTGCGGACCCGGCGGTCGGCGCGCTGAAGGCTACAGTGCTGTCGTCGGTCCTCGACAACGGCAAACTCACCGTGAGGTGAGGACGCAAAGCCACGGGTCTCATCCAGACAGCCGGGCTACCGAAGGGGTCAACCATGGGCCGGCGGAGATGAGGGTCTGCACATGGCAGCAACGTCGGTCCGCGCCCCGGGCGCGCATCCTGCACAAGCCGCAGCTTCAGTGACGCCCGCGATGATCGAGGAGCCGCCGGCGGCGACGCTCGACGTCGATGTCGAGGATGTCCTCGCCACCCTGACCCCTCGCGAACGCCGGGTCCTCCTGCTCCGCTTCGGGTGGGTCGACTGCCAGGAGCGCACCGTCGAGGAGGTGGGGAGGCGGCTGGGCGTCCCCGGCGAGCGGGTCACCCGTATCGAGGCGGAGGCACTGGCCAAGCTGGCGGTGCGGTAGGGGTCGAGTCACTCGTCGCGCGGCTTCCGCTGCTCCCCTCGCCTGCAAGAGCTGCTCGGATCCTCCTGGTACGCCTCGATGGCGGCGCGCAGGCCGCCGGCGATGTCCAGCATCCTCGAACAGGCATCGTCCAGAGCTCGGGTCAGCCGGGTTGAGAGTGCCGTGATGGCGGCGGTCGCAGCGGCATCGCCCGCGGCCTCCGCGGCGAGGTGGAGAGCCGGACCCACCGCCCTCTGGACGCCCCCGACATCGGCGTATGCGTGTCGAATTGCCGCGACGCCCACTCCAGGGCGTCGTACCGAGCGCTGATCTCCATCGAAACAGCCACCCCGTCGGACCGGCCGTCGCCTCGATCCCCCTGCGATCGACGACCCCATCACCCGCGACAGCTCGGCGCCGCACCTTCGGGGAGGTCCCCGTGGCTACCGCCCGCGAGGCGACCGGCGGGCAAGCATGCAGAGCGCGGCGCACGCAGCCAGCGACAGGGCGATCTCCACGCCGATGGGCACGCCCGGTCCGGGCAGGCGATACGGGTGAGCACCCCGCCGGCTCTCACGCTGCCAGTGCGAGGGGAAGAGGAGGCGCGCGTTGTCCTTGCCGCGGAGCTTCATCAGGATGATCTCCGCGTCGGGCGCGACCGCCGCCAGGCCGGCGAGGGTGACCGGAGAGCCCGCTCCGCAGCTCAGCGCCAGCGCGACGACGCCGGCGGCGACGAGCGCGGCCTGGCCCATCACCCCGACGGTGACGTCGTCGTGGCCGATGCCGTCGAGCAGGGCGTGCGAGACCACCGCCGCGAGCGCGCCGCGGCAGCGATCGTCGTTGTTCAGTCTCCCCAGGGCCGCGCCGGCCACGAGGTGCGTCAGGGCGAGCACGGCGCCATTCTCAGCCGGGCCTGGGCACGCCTCGAGACCGCTTCACGAACCCGTGACCGACGCCGTACCCGGCGTACCTGCCGGAGGCCGGCCCGCGATGAAGTCGACCACCACCGCGGCGAGCCCTCGCCCTGGTCCTCCTGGAGGAAGTGGCCGCCGTTCTCGATCACGGTGTGCGGCTGACCCTCGGCGCCGGGAATCAGCTCGCGGAGGACACGGTCGGCGCCCCGGATGATCGGGTCCTGGTCGCTGAAGGCGCAGAGGAACGGGCGGGTCCAGCGCTTCAGCTCCTCCCAGGCATCGCGGGCTCAGCAGCCGCTGCCGCCGACCGCGATCGGTGGCGAGCTCGCCCGGGCGGGGCTGGTGGTGACCGCCATGATCTGGGGCGAGCGCCAGCCGGGAACGGTGACCTGGTTGGTGGAGGTCACGTAGCGGTACGAGGCGGGCGCGGGCACGCCGGTGACCGGCACCTCGAGGCGCTGCGAGGAGCAGCGGTCGGTCACGACCAGGGTCCAGGCGACCAGCTCGTCCTGGTGCGGCTGCAGGTCAACGCGCACGGTGACCGTGCAGCTCCCGGCGCCGCAGCTGTCGGGGGTGACGGTGACCGCGCTGACGCCTCCGGCCGCCGCCGGCTCCGAGCGCTCGCCGCCCGGTCGCGGCGGCGCCGGGTTCGTCCCTCCTCCGGGCAGCAGGCCGGTCTGCGGAGGCCTCGGGGCGGGCGCCTGCCCGGTGGCGGGGGCCCGGCCGGCGCCGCCGGCGAGCAGCTCGACCGCGGAGAGGGTGCCGCCCCCGATGGCGCCGAGCAGGGACGCCGTGATGACGACCTTGCGCCACGCCCAGGAGGGGGGCGGCGGGGTCCCGGAGCGGCCCGGACGGGCGGAGGAGCTGCGGACCCGGCGGCGCTCGTACACGGTGGCCGAGGCGGCGGCCGGCCGCGCGGTGGCGGCGGCGACGGGCGGCAGCTGGCGCGGCTCCCACCGGTCCACGGCGGGCGGCGTGGGGGCGGCCGGAGCCGGAGCCGGCGCGGCGGGCGGCGGGGGCGCCGCGGGAGCGATCTCGGCGGCGGGACGCTCGGGCTGCGCCTCCGGCTCAGTCTCGATGACGGGCGCCGGCTCGTCGGGCGCGGGCACCACGAAGGGGCGGATCGCGGGCGCCTCCACGGGCTCGGCGGGTGGGAGGGTGCCGTGGCGGGGCACCTCGGCGATCGTCTCCAGCGGCGGCACCACGAACGGCCGGGACGGCGGCTCGTCGGGCGGCGCCGGCGGGGCGGCCGCCTCGACCGGACGCGAAGGTGCGAGGGGGGTGGGCAGCGTCTCCCACGAGTAGGGTCCGGTGCGCGGCGCGGCCGGGGGCCGCCACGCCGGCGGGGCCACGGCGCTCCGCAGCTGGGGCGGGGCCGGCGCCGGTGCCGGGGTCGAGGCGGTCGGCGTCAGCGGCCTGGCGTACCCCGAACGGGTGCGCCTGGGCATCGACGGCACCGGGAACATCGGCGCCTCCGGCTGACGCCCCGGGGCCTCCCAGGGCACCAGCGGCTGGCCGGCGAAGAGCGCATTGGACGAGGGCGTGTGGAGGCAGGCGATCACGGTCACGCCGATGACGACGCCGAGGAACCCGAGGGCGGCCGACCCCATGAGGATGGCGAGCAGGCCGACGGCGATGGTCACGCCCTCGACGACGTCGAGGAGCAGCCGCGCCCAGGCGGCGCCCTCGGTCAGACGCCGCGCCGCGATGACGACGGCGGTGGACACGGCGAGGACGTCACCGGCGAGGAAGAGGAGCGCGAGCGCGACGAACGCCCCGTTCCTCAGCCCGCCCGCGGCGACCACGGCGACACCGAGCATCACGAACACGCCGAGCCCGGCCGCCAAGCCCTGGAACAGGGCGAGCGCCCGAGCGGTTCGGAGCGGAGTAGGCAACGTCATGGCCGGTGCGACACCTCCCTCTCGCCACCCAGCACTCAACAGAGGTGCGAAGGGTAGCGCGCCGGGACCGGTGCCGGGGCGGGCCACCGCGGCCCGCCCGGACGGTCAGCGACGCTGGGTGGCGCCCAGCTCGACGGAGGGAAGCTTGCCGTCCGCGTACATCGCGCGCAGCACCTTCTTGTCGTACTTGCCGACGCTGGTCTTCGGAATCTCGTCGACCACCGCCCACCGCTCCGGCACCCAGAACTTCGCAACCTGGCCGGCGACGAACTCGCGCAGCTCCTCGGGTGATGTCGTGCTGCCGGGCCTGAGCACGACCGACGCGAGCGGCCGCTCGTCCCAGCGCGCATCGGGCACCGCGATCACCGCGGCGTCGAGCACGTCGGGATGTCCGATGAGCAGCGTCTCGAGCGCGACCGACGAGATCCACTCGCCGCCGGACTTGATCACGTCCTTGGAGCGGTCGGTGATCTGGATGAATCCGCGCGAGTCGACACAGCCGACGTCACCGGTGCGCAGCCAGCCGTCATGGAACTTGTCGGGAGCGGGATCCTTGAAGTACGAGGCGGTGATCCACGGACCGCGCACCTCGATCTCGCCGACCGACTCGCCGTCCCACGGCTGCTCCTTTCCGGAGTCGTCGATGATGCGCAGCCGCACGCCGGCGACGACGCGGCCGGTCTTGCTGCGCCAGTCCATCTCCTCCTCGGCGGGAACGCCGCGCGGCGGGATGGCGACGGCGCCGATGGGGCTGGTCTCGGTCATCCCCCACGCCTGGATGATGCGCAGGCCGTGGTTCCTCTCGAAGCGCTCCATCAGCGAGCGGGGCACTGCGGAGCCGCCGCAGATGATCGTCTTCATGCTGGTGAGGTCGGCGGGATGTGCCTCGATGTGCTGGAGCACGCCCTGCCAGATGGTGGGAACGCCGGCGGCGAAGGTGGGGCGCTCCGCCTGGATGAAGCGGCACAGCGGCTCGGGCTGCAGGAACCGGCCCGGCATCAGCAGGTCGGCGCCGAGCATGAACGCGGTGTACGGGATGCCCCACGCGTTGACGTGGAACATCGGGACGATGACGAGGGCGCGGTCGGCCTCCTTGAGCGAGAACGCGCCCCATTCGGCGAGGGAGTGCAGGCAGATCGAGCGGTGGCTGTAGACCACGCCCTTGGGCACGCCGGTGGTGCCGGTCGTGTAGCACATCGCCGCCGCCGTCTTCTCGGCCAGCTCGGGCCAGTCGTACTCCGGCGACTCGGCGGCGAGCAGCTCCTCGTAGGACAGGACATCGCCCAGGGCGGAGGCGTCGCCCTCGCCGACGAGGATGAACCGCTCGACGGTGGTGAGCTTCGACCGGATCTTCGCGAGCAGCGGGACCAGCGAGGCGTCAACCAGGACGACACGGTCCTCGGCGTGGTTGATGACATAGGCGAGCTGCTCGGGGTCGAGGCGGAGGTTGAGGGTGTGGAGCACCGCGCCCATGCAGGGGACCGCGAGGTAGGCCTCGAGGTGCTCCTGGTGGTTCCAGGAGAGGGTGCCGACACGGTCGCCGGACTGGATGCCGAGCCGCTTCAGGGCGCCCGCGAGCCGCGCGGCCCGCTCGGCGACCTGGGCGAAGGTGCCCCGGCGGCTGCTCTCGCCCTCGAAGCTGACCACCTGGCTCTCCGGATAGACCTGCCGCCCACGCCGGAGGATGTCCGTGATGGTCAGGTCCCCGTCCTGCATCGTGCTCTGCATCGACCCTCGCCTCCACGCTGTCCAGCCCCGCTGTGCCATACGTGTATACCCGAGCGGGCACCGTGGAGGGAGCCTGCGATTGCAGAGGTGGGTGGCGGGTTTGGGTGGGCGCGGTTTCAGCCGGGGTCCATCAGCCCCGTCCACCGGCAGCGCCCACCGCCGCGTCGCCCGCTGGGCCGGCCGTCGTCTCGTCGGTCCCGGCCGCGGGCAGGAAGCGTGCCAGCGTGCGGACGAACGTGGTGACGTCGATGGGCTTTGTGAGGTAGCCGTCGAACCCTGCGGCCAGCCCCCTCTCGGCGTCCCCCACCATCGCGTGAGCGGTCAGCGCGAGCATCGGCCGGTGCGCCCACTGCGGCTGCCGACGCAGCCGGGTCAGGATGCTCACGCCGTCCTCGCCGGGCAGCGAGAGATCGATGAGGAAGAGGTCCGGCTCGCCGCCGGCGACGAGCAGCGCGTCGAGCGCCACCCCGTCCGCCGCGGGCAGGACCTCGATCCCGGCATGCTCGAGCACGGCGGTGATGAGCATGCGGTTGTCCGCGTAGTCCTCGATGAGACAGACCCGCGTCGGATTCACGAGCTCGGCCCGAGCACGGTGATCCGGGCGCCACCCTCGGAACCGCGTCGAGCCCCGACGCTGCTCCCGGGCACACGCACGTACCGCGCCACCGTGTCCAGGAGCTCCGCGATCAGGAACGGCTTGCGCAGGAATCCATCGAAGCTCTCGACGAGCGTCCACTCGCGCTCCCCGTCGACGGTGTGGGCGGTCAGGGCGACCACGGGGACATCCGGGCGGAGTGCCCTGATCCGCCGCGCCGCCTCCAGGCCGTCGATGCCGGGCAGCGAGATGTCCATCAGGATGAGCGCCAACTCGCCGCCCTCCGTCGCCAGCGATACCGCTGAACCGCCCTCGGTCGCCACCACCACGGTGTATCCCTGGGTCTCGAGCACCCGTTGTCCCAGCAGCCGCTGCCGGGCGTCGTCCTCCACGAGCAGGATCGTGCTCATCCCCGTCCCCCGCAACCCTTGCCGCCCGGTCCGGCACCCGCCGGCTGCGAGTGATTCCTCATCGCCCTGGCTCGAACGGTCGCGCCAAGGCCAGGCCAGGCGACCGTGAGCTTCTCCCGGACGACCTCCGGATGGGCTGCGCTCCGGGGCAGGGTGAACCGGAAGATGCTGCCCGTGCCCGGCCACGACTCGACCGTGAGCTCTCCCCCCTGCGCCTCCACCAGATGTCTGCTGATCGACAGGCCGAGACCGGTGCCCCCGAATCTCCGCGTGGTCCCCGTCTCCGCCTGCCGGAACTCGTCGAAGATGAACTCGCGGGCCTCGGGCGCGATCCCGATCCCGGTGTCGATGATGCTGGTGATGACCTGGGACCCCTCCGCCTGGCAGCGCACCCTGACCTCTCCCGCCTCGGTGAACTTGATCGCGTTGGCGACGAGGTTGGTGAGCACCTGGCGCACCCGCAGCTCGTCGGCCCGGGCGAGCAGAGCATCCGCCGGGACCTCGGTGACCAGGCTGATGTTCTTCCCTTGTGCGACCGTGGCCTGGGCGGTGATCACGGAGTGCACGACCGGGAGGAGATCGACGGTCTCGAGCTCGAGCTCCATCTCTCCCGCCTCGATCTTCGACAGGTCGAGGATGTCGTTGATGAGCTTGAGCAGTCCCCGGCCACTGCTCAGGATGATCGCGACATCGGCCCGCTGCGGCTCTGTCAGCTCGCCCTCCATCCCCGCCAGCAGCAGGTCGGAGAATCCGATGATCGAACACAGCGGCGTGCGCAGCTCGTGGCTCATGTTCGCGAGGAACTCCGATTTGAGCCGGCTCGCCATCTCGAGCCGCTCGTTGAGCGCGTGCATGGCCTGGTCGGCCCGCCTGCTCTCGGTGACGTCGCGGGCGCATCCGTAGAGCATCTCGGTGGCGAGCACCCCCCTGACGGTCCAGGACAGCCACCGGTATGCCCCGTTCCTGCAGCGATAGCGGTTCTCGAACTCGATGGTCTCCACGCCGGCGGCCAGCTTCGCGGCCTCGGCACGGGTGGCCTCGCGGTCCTCCGGATGGACGAACTCGATGAACGGCGCCGACATCAGCTCGTCATCGCTGTAGTCGAAGGTGTCCGCCCACGCGGGGTTCAGCTGCTTGAAGTAGCCGTCGAAGCCGGCGACGCAGAGCAGGTCGGCGGACAGCTCGAAGAGGTGATCTCGCTCGGCCGCCCTGCGCTCGCCGTCGTCGTCCGCCGGGTGCCAGGCATGGGCGAGGACCGACGTTGGTGCCATTGCAGGCCTCCATGTCAGTCGGCCCGCTGGTGACCCCTTCGGTAGCCCGGCTGTCTCGGTGAGACCCGTGGCTTTGCGTCCTCACCTCGCGGTGAGTTTGCCGTTGTCGAGGGCCGACATCAGCACTGTAGTCCCGGGAAACGTCCACATCGATTGGAGCACGCGATCGTTACGTGCTGTGACCTGGCCGGCTCCCGAGGTTGTCGATGACCGTGACATCCTGTGACGTCGCCCACCGCCCGGTGTGGCATCCGGCAATCATACTGAGGCTCCCGCGGAATTGCCATCAGCGCCAGGAAGAGGGGTCGAT
>JRHI01000517.1_pt1 | contig 41077 bp, 39 predicted proteins | sample 215371 | NCBI WGS metagenome assembly JRHI01 (sample SAMN02929681, study PRJNA255918) | sediment metagenome | biome: cave system; feature: Ice Cave; material: Sediment; isolation source: sediment from deep within a dark volcanic ice cave with no known source of... ... | reverse complement strand
CCCTTGCCCTAGTCCAACGTGGGGGTTCCGGAAGGGGGAGCCCGCTCCCCCTTGCCCTAGTCCAACGTGGGGGTTCCGGAAGGGGGAGCCCGCTCCCACTAGTCCCGGTGTTCCTCCTGGGCGCTCTCTTCTGAGATCGGCATCACGGCGACCGGAAGTTCGCCAATGTCGAAGTAACGGATCTTCTTGTTGAGCCGTTTGGCGATGCCGATCTGGACTTTCACGCCGAGCGAGAGCCGGCCGAAGACCCAGCACTCGTCACACCGGGCCAGCAGGTTGTTCATCGCCTCCCGGACGACCTGTTTTGGAACTGTGTGCAGCAGGTAGTAGTCGAACATCATGAAGGGGCTGACCGGCACCATGCCCGAGTCCAGGATGAATTTCTGGATGTGGTGGCGCCAAAAGAAGTTGCGGTTCGACATCGCGGCGTAGACCAGCCGTTTGGGATGCCGGAGGGTCTCTTCCGCCTGGTCCATCGCGGATGGCTTGCTGACGGGCTGGAAGATTCGTTCGAGGATCTCGTCAGCGGCCGTTCCCGAGACGATCTCCATCGGTCGGACCTATCCTAGCAAGGGATGTCACAGAAGGACCTCGAGGGGCGGGTGGCGATCGTAACGGGAGCGAGCCGGGGGATCGGCAGCGCCATCGCTGACGAGCTGGTCCTCCGCGGCGCCAGGGTGGTCCTGGCGAGCCGCAAGCAGGCGGACCTGGACGTCGAGGCGGCCCGGCTCAACGCTGTCACGCCCGATGCCGCCCTCGCCGTGGCGGCTCACGCCGGCCGCCCCGAGGACCTGGCGCTACTTGTCGAGGCCACCCTGGAGCATTGGGGGCGAATCGACATCCTCGTCAACAACGCCGCCACCAACCCGCACTTCGGGCACACGGTCGAAGCGGAGCTGGCCGCCTGGGACAAGACGTTCGAGGTCAACGTCCGCGGCGTCTTCGCGCTCACTCAGCTTGTCGTCAACCGGTACATGGGCGAGCACGGCGGCGCGATCGTCAATGTCGCCAGCGTCGGCGGGCTGCGCATCGCCTTCGGTCTGGGCATCTACAACATCACGAAGGCTGCCGTCATCCACATGACCAGGCAGCTCGCGCTCGAGCTCGGCCCGCGCGGGGTGCGGGTCAACGCCGTGGCTCCGGGGCTGATCCGGACCCGGTTCGCAGAGACGCTCTGGAAGAACGATGAGATCCTCGGCCGGGTGCTCCAGTCAACCGCCCTGGGCAGGATTGGTGAGCCGCCGGAGATCGCCCGGGTTGTCGCCTTTCTCGCCTCCGATGCCGCCAGCTATATCAACGGCGAGGTGATCGTCATCGACGGGGGCGGGGGAGCGGCTCACTAGCCACAGGTTCGCGGGCTGGCTCGGCGTCGGCATCGGTGGCCACCTTCAGATTGGCCCCTGTCGTTCGCCGGCGGGTTCGGCGAGCGTGGATGTAGTCCTCCAGCTCGCGTTCATACGTGTAGCGCCGGCCGCTGCCGAGGAACTGGAGCACCCGCCGCTGCTGGACGTAGTCATCGAGGGCCGCGGCGGTGTCTCGAGCGGCGGTGAACCCGAGCTCGCGCTTGGCCCGCCGGGTGTCGAGGGTCCGTCCCCAGCGAAGGAGGTCGAAGAGCTGCGGTGTGAGAGCCCTGATCCCGAGCTGGCCGAGCAGCGGGCTGATCACGGCGGCGCCCGCGGGCGGCAGAAGGGGGGCATGCAACTTTCCGACGCCGTCCAGGAGCCGGGAGAGGGGCAGAGCGTTGTCGGCGGCGATGTTGTAGGCCCCAGGAGCGCCGCCGAGCGTGGCGCGGAGCAGACCTTCGATCGCGTCGTCGCGGTGCACCAGCTGGATCACCGGGTCGTAGCCGACCACCGTCGGGACCAGGGGCAGATCCAGGTAGCGAGCCAGCGGAGCCGGCTCGTCGGAGTTGAGGCTGTTGGTGAATCGAAGCCAGACCGCAGTCACCTGCGGATTGCGAATTGCGAAATCGGCGACGTACGACTCCGTCTCGACGATGTCGCGAAGGAAGGAGTGGACCGAGTTGGTGTCGACGGCGTAGTCCTCGCCCAGGTGGCCGGGTGAGCGGTGGCTCGCGCCGTAGACGTGGGCTGACGACTTGAGGACGAGCCGCCGAACCGGGGTGTCATCGCCGGCGAGGCCGGCCAACAAGTTGAGGGTGCCGATCACATTGGTCTCGTGCGCCCGGCGGGGGTCCTGGTCAAAGGAATCGATCGTCGTCTGGGTGTGAACCACCGTGTCGATCCCCACCGAGCGGACAAGTTTGCCGACCAGCGAATGCCGGATGTCGAGCTTGAGGAAGTCGGCATCGCCCAGGTCATGGTGCGGCTCGGCGGTGTCGATCCCGATCACCTCTTCCACGCCTGGCTCGTCGACCAGGCGCTGGACCAGTAGCGCGCCCCACCAGCGGGCCACACCAGTCACCAGGACGCGGCGCCTTCGGTTCGACATTTGTGTTCTTTAGGAGTCTAGTGGGCTGGATCAAGTCCTCCCCCCACGGAGAGGGGGGAGGGTGGTGGGGGGCCTCTAGGTGCGCTTGATGACGTCCCGCTCCATCGCGGCGGTCGCCGCCCTGACCGTTTCGTAGAGTGGCCAGCGCTGCTCTTTGAGCGCCCATTCCAGTTGGCGGAGGAGAGAGTAGAGACCCTTCATCGCCTTGATGGCGTCACCGATGTCGGCGTTGGGCGGCAGCGGGATGGTATCGAGTCCTTCGGCCGAGGCCCAGCGAATGGCGAAGTCGATGTAGTCGTGCGAGGGCGGGCGGAGGTTGGGCTCGTCGAGGTCCCGTTCCAGGTCCGCATACCGGAAGTAGAGCGATCGGACCAGGCGGGCCACCTGGGCGGTGGCCGGGGTGGGATATTTGCGCTGCGGCCGCGGCCCGCGGTCGCGCATCCGGTCCTCTGCGGTCAGCATCACAAGGACTGCGCAGAGCTCCTGAGGGGTGAGCCCTTCGAACCAGCCGAGCCAGATCGCCTCGGTGACGAGCAGCGTGTTCTCACCATAGACACGGGAAGCGAAAAGACCCTTTTCGGTCGGCTGGTCGTCCTTCAGGAATCCGGTATCGGACAGCAGGCGGCGGAGCCGCCGGAACTTGCGGGCGTATTCGTCGAACTGGCCCGAGACCTCCTTTTCCCCGCGTGTCAGGTCGGTCTGAAGGTGGTGGATCTCGCCGTAGGCGGCCACGTGCTCCCCAAATCGGGGGCAGCGGACGACCGCCAGCCGGCGCTGCCGGTCGAGCAGCTCGCGACCCTCCTGATCCAGTCGCTGCATCTCGCGCCCGGCCGGTCCCTGGGCCGCCGGGCGGCGACCCCGCCCTCGCCCGCGGCCCTGCGTCCGGCCCTTGGGTTCGCCGCCGGGGAAGGACTCGCGGCGGAGCCGGCGGAGCTCGATCCGAATCGCCCGCCGGCGCTCCTCGATCTTGTAGTACTCCGCCATGTCGCGGACCCGACACCCGGTGTCGCAGGCCCAGACCTGCTCGATGTCGTGCAGTCGCTCCTTGACGTTGACCAGCCGGTCGCGCGTCTGGGTGGCCGCGAGCAACTTCTGGTACTGACCGAATGAGCGCTGCATAAGCTTCTCGGCCTCCGCCGCGGGATGGATGCGGAGGAGATTGAGAACCATGTTGTAGTTGGGCAGGAATTTGGATTCAATGACAAGGCCGGGGCCCATCGCCACCTCGTAGATGGTGCCGATTTCGACATCGGACTCCTTGGCGATGATGCCGTGCCCCAGTGTGTCGATGCCGCGCCGGCCGGCCCGCCCCATCAGCTGGGTCAGCTCCCCGGTGGTCAGGTTCGAGAAGTTGACTCCGTCGAACTTCGTGAAGCTCGACACAACGACCGCTCGGGCAGGCATGTTGATGCCCAACGAGAGCGTCTCCGTGGCGAAGACCACCTTGATGAGCCCGGCCTGGAAGAGCTCCTCCACCAGCTCCTTATGGAAAGGGAGCAGGCCGGCATGGTGCACGGCGATTCCGTTGCGCAGCATGCCGCCGTCGACCATCTTGTTGTAGAGGGTCATCTCGTCCGGATCCTTGAGGCTGCGCAGCCGCTCCGACGAGACGCGTTCGATGGTCGCCTTCTCGTCGGCCGTGGTCAGATCGAGGGAGTGATAGGCGCAGCGCTGGAGTGCCTCACGGCAGCCCCGCCGCGAGAAGATGAAATAGATCGCAGGCAGCATGTGCTGGCGTTCCAGCTCCGCGATTACATGCAGGAGATCGTTGGCGGGCAGGCCGCGAAAGCGCTGGACGCGGTAGGCGGCCTCCTCTTCGGTGGTCGCCTTCTGCCACGTCTTCTGCTCCACCGTGCCGTCCGGCCCGAAAAGGGGGAAGAAGCTGTTCTGGATCGACAGCCAGAGTCGCAGCTCGACCGGCCGGCGGTCGGTGTAGACGGTGTCGATGGGGCCGCGGTTTTGCGACATCCACTCGGCCAGCTCGCGGTAGTTGCCGATCGTGGCAGAGAGCCCGACCAGCTTGATGTGGGAGGGCGCCTGAATGATGATCTCCTCCCACACCGAGCCGCGCGGGAAGTCGTCGATGTAGTGGACCTCGTCGAGGATGACGTAGCTGACGTTGGCCAGCCGCTCGGTGTCCTCGTAGATCACGTTGCGAAGGATCTCGGTGGTCATGACCACGACCGGCGCCAGCTCGTTGATCGTGTTCTCGCCCGTCACCAGGCCGACCAGGCGTTCCCCGTAGGCCTTCTGAAAATCGCGGAACTTCTGGTTGCTGAGGGCTTTCAGCGGCGTCGTGTAGATCACCTGGACACCCTCGGCCAGGGCCCGGAAGATGGTGTATTCGGCGACCACCGTCTTGCCGCTGGAGGTCGGCGCGCAGACCAGCACGCCCGAGCCGGAATCCAGCTTGTCGATGGACTCTTCCTGGAAGGGGTCGAGGGGCCAGGGCAGCGAGGCCCGGAACTCCTCCTTGAAAGAGCTCTGCCGGGCTCCTACCGCCCTTGCCAATCCGGCTTGCGCTTCTCGAGGAAGGCGGCCATGCCCTCCCGGAAGTCCTCACTCATGTAGCAGCTGACGATCAGGTCACGGCCCAGCTCGGGGTCCATGTGACGCTGGTCCATCACTCGCCGGACGCCCACCTTCACCGCTCGGATCGTGAGGGGAGCGTTGCCGGCGATCTGCTCGGCGAGCGCCTCCACTCGCGGGAAGAGTTCGGCCTCGGTCGCCACCAGCTCATTCAGCAGCCCGATCTCGCGCGCTTCGGCCGACTCGATCAGGCGGGCGCTGAAGATCATCTCCTTCACGCGAGATGGCCCCATAAGGTCGATGAGCAGGTTCAGCGACGCCATGGAGAGGCAGTTGCCGAGCGTCCGTGCGATCGGGATGCCGAACCGCGCGCTGGGCGAGCCGATGCGGATGTCGCAGGAGCCGGCGATCGCAAAGCCGCCGCCCGTGCAGGCGCCCCGAATGGCCGCGATGGTCGGCACTCGGAGAGCGCCCAGCGCGCCGATCTGCCGCTCCATCCGCTCCTCGTAGGCGATCGCGTCGCTCTCGGTCGAGAAGGCCTTGAACTGGGAGATGTCGGTTCCCGCCACGAAGGCCTTTTCGCCGGCACCGGTGAGGACGACGCAGCGCAATGACTGGTCGCTATTCGCCTCGCGGGCGATCTCGCCGAGGCGGTCGTACATCTCGAAGGTCATCGAGTTGCGGGCGTGGGGGCGGTTGAAGGTCAGCCAGAGGACGTTGCCCCGGCGTTCCTCGATCAGGTCGGCTAGTTGAGTTGCGATCGCATCACCTTTCCCATCGCGTTGCGGGGCAGCGCGTTTATGAATCTCACCGAGCGAGGACACTTGAACTTGGCGAGCCGCGCCTCGGCGAAGGCGATCAGCTCCGCCTCGGGCGGGCGATCGGCGCCGGCGACCACGAAGGCGGTGACCTCCTCGCCCCACCGTTCGCTGCGCAGGCCGACGACGGCGACCTCGGCAACCCCGGGATGCTCCTCCAACACCAGCTCCACCTCACGAGGGTAGACGTTGAAGCCGCCCGAGATGATCAGCTCCTTGATCCGGCCGCGGATGGCGAGCGAACCTTCGGCGTCCAGCTCACCCACGTCGCCGGTCCGGAACCAACCGTCGACGAATGCCTCGGCCGACGCGACGGGGTCGCGCCAGTAGCCGCTGAACACCTGGCCGCCCTTCAGCTGGATCTCGTCCGCCTCGCCCAGGCGAACCTCGACGCCGCCGAAGGGAAAGCCGACCCGGCCCGCTCGCCGGGGACCGTCATACGGGTTGGAGACCACGATCCCGCCCTCGGTGATGCCGTAGCGCTCGAGGGGCGGTTGACCCAGCAACTTCTCGCAGCGCCGGAAAAGCTCGGGTGGAAGGGGGGCGGAGCCGCTGACGAAGAGCCGCACGGCGGCGAGCTCGGCCGGGTTCGCCTCGAGGTGTTCGCAGAGCCGCTGGTACATCGCCGGCACCCCGAAGAAGAGGGTCGCGCCGTCGCGGAGCAGCTGCACGACGCGGGCTGGTTCGAAGCTGATGAGGTCCATCGACGCCCCGCTGAGCAGTGTCCCGTGAAGTCCCATGCCGAGGCCGTGGAGGTGGAAGAGGGGGAGGGCGTGAACCAGACGGTCGGCCGTGTTCCAGCGCCAGGCCTCGATCGCCCCCCTCGCCTGGGAGAGCAGGTTGCCGTGATCGAGTAGGGCTCCCTTGGGGCGGCCGGTGGTGCCCGAGGTGTAGATGATCAGCGCGGGGCTCTGCGCGTCCAGCTCGGGGAGTGCCGGCTGCTCGTCGGCGGGCAACCGTTCGAGCAGCAGAAACGCCCGGCCCAGGGGCGCGACAAAAGGCTCCCGTTCGGCGTCGGTGATCACCAGCCGGGGGTCCGAGTCGCTGACGATGTGAGTCACCTCGGCCGTCCGGTAAGCGGGGTTGAATGGCACCATCACAGCACCGCGGAGCTGGCCGCCGAGGTAGGCCAGGATCCAGTCGACCGAGTTGGCCGCGTACAGGCCCACACGGTCGCCGGGCTGCACCCCAAGCGCGGCCAGGCCGCCGGCGACCTCGCCCGCCCGCCGGCGGAGCTCCGCCCGGCTGAGGCCGGCGACGGTTCCCCCCTCGCTCGCCAGTAAGGCGGTGGGGAGGTTGCCGGCGCGCAGCCTGCGGCGGACCTCCTCAACCTCGGTAATCAACTCAGTCTCAGCACCTCCGTGCTGACATTAGCAACGACTGCCTCACCGGCTCGAGCCTCGACGAAGCGCAGGACGCGGGCCAGCACCTCGTCGGCATGGCGGGCGTCGTTGCTGACACAGGCGAAGCCGAGGTCGGCGAGCTGCCAGAGGTCTCCGTCGCCGACCTCCGCGGCGGCCACGGCGAAGTGGTTCCGGACCTGTTTTAGAAGTCCGGCGACGACCTGACGCTTGGCTTTGAGCGAGCCGCTGTCGGGGAGGTGCAGCCGAATCCGAAGAACCCCGATCACCACGTCTGCCCTATCATGCCCGCCAGCCCAGGTTCCAAGGAACCGGAGGGAATGACGGGGCGATGGCCGGTCGAAGACAGACCGAGGAGATGAACGCAGATGAGTTCAGGCGAGGGCAGCGAGTTCGACAGGTTTCTTGACCAGTGGTCCCGGCGCGACTTCCTTCGCAGGACGGGCGGCGCCGCGGCCTTCACGCTCTTCATGGCTGGTGGGCTGGAGGCGGTCCTCGCCGCCTGCGGCGGCACTCCCACCGCCCAGACCGCCCAGACCAAGAACGTCAAGAAGGGCGGCCATGTCACCGAGGCCACCACCTCCGATCCAACCACCTTCTTCTCCATCTTCGCCCAGGACACGGCCAGCACGATCCCGATCGGCATGATGTTCGCGCCCATCCTCGATGTTCGCCAAGACGGGACGCCGATCCCCTCGATCGCGAAGGCGGTGCCCAAGGCTTCTTCCGACGGCCTCAGCTACAAGCTCGAGCTGCGCAACGACGTCCAGTGGTCGGACGGGCAGCCCCTCACGGCGGAGGACATCGTTTTCACCTACGCACTGCGCTACGACCCCAAGTACGCCGACGTCGTCAACGCCCCCGACGCGCCCGACCTCAAGGACACCATCCAGTCGGTCACCGCGCCCGACAAGTACACCGTCGTCATCAAGCTCAAGAAGGTTTACGCCCCCTTCATCGACTCCTACATCGCGGGCGAAAGGCCGCTCCCCAAACACCTTCTGCAATCGATTGTGGACGCCAAGCCGGCGGACTTTCGCAAGGCGGACTTCAGCCTCAACCCGACGGTCTTCAGCGGCCCCTTCACCCTCGCCAAGTATGAAAAGAGCCAGCAGATCGTGCTCAACGCGAACGCCAAGTACTTCCTCGGCCGGCCGAACGTGGACCAGTGGGTGATCAAGAACGTCGCCGATGGCATCGCCGGCGTGAATCAGCTGAAGACGGGGGAGGTGGACATCGCGGCAGTAGAGCCCAGCCTGTGGGATGACCTGGCCTCCGCCACCAACGTGAGGCGGGTGAGCTTCGTGGCGCCCAGCTGGGACTGGTACGGCTACCAGATGGACCCCAACAATCCTAAGGGCCGGCCTAGCGGCAAGATCTTCAGCGACAAGACGGTGCGCCAAGCGCTGTACTACGCGCTCGACCGGCAGAAGCTGGCCGACCGCGTCTACTTCAAGCAGGCGGTGCCGGCGACCTCCATCCTGCCCAGCACATCCTGGGCGCTCACCTCGGACCTGCCCAAGTACGCCTACGACCCCAAGAAGGCCCAGCAGATGCTGGACACCGCTGGTTGGAAGCTCGGTCCCGACGGCATCCGGGTCAAGGACGGCGTCAAGTTCAGCTTTGAAATGATCACCAACAAGGGGAACAAGAACCGGGAGTCGGTGCTCCAGGTGCTCGCCGAGCAGTGGAAGCAGATCGGCGTCGATGCCCAGCCCAAGCTGATCCAGTTCTCCGAGTACGTGAAGACGCGGCAGACGCGGGACTTCGACATGGTGATGGGTGGGATCTCGTATGGAGTCGACCCCTCTGACATCAACAGCCAGTACGAGGCCAAGTTCATCGGCAAGGGTGCCAACCGGATGGGCTACTCCAACCCCAAGGTGGACGAGCTGCTCGAGAAGGCCCTCGGGATCACCGAGCAGAAGCAGCGCAAGGACATCTACATCGAGGTCCAAAAGCTGGTCATGGAGGACCTGCCGGTGGGTCCGCTGACGCTTCCCAAGAGCCTCTCGGGTGTCTCCAAGCGGGTCGAGAATTGGGCAGTGGGGCCGTTCAACCGCTACGCCTCCCGCCCCTGGCTCAAGGATGTTTTCGTCACGGACGGCAAGTAGCCAGCCCGGACTAGACGGCCCCGGCGTCAATGCTCTGGAGGTACTTGGTTCGGCGCCTCATCGTCGCCATCCCCGTCGTGCTCGGGGTGACGGCGCTCACCTTCGGCCTGATGCACGCCACCGGGGGCGATTACGTGCCGGGGGTCAATTACGACAACCCACACCTCTCGGCCCAGGCTGTAACCAACATTCGCCGTGAGTACGGGCTGGATCAGCCCTGGTACGTGCAGTACGGACAGTGGCTGTGGAACATCGTGCACCTGGATTTCGGCCGTTCGATGATCGACGGCAGCCATGTGACCGATCACATCCTGCAGCGGCTGCCGAACACGCTGGAGCTGACGGTCGCCGCCATCGTGTTGGGCGTCGCCATCTCCATCCCGCTCGGCGTGGTGTCGGCGCTCCGCCGGGGCAGCCGGCTCGACCATGCGTTCACGACCGTTTCGGTGGCCGGATTCGCCATCCCCGAGTTCTGGCTCGGGCTGCTATTAATCTTGGCCTTCGGTGTCTATCCGGCGCAGCATTTCGGTGGGCCATGGCTGCCGACAGGTGGTGCTTACGACCCGTTATCGGGGGGCACGGACATCATCGACCGATTCGTCCACCTCATCCTCCCGTCGGCCGTCCTGGGTTTCGCCTATCTCTCCATCTGGTCGCGCTTCACGCGCTCCAGCATGCTCGAGATCCTCTCGCTGGACTATGTGCGCACCGCCCGGTCCAAGGGGATGCGGGAGGGCCGCGTCGTCTATCTCCACGCCCTCCGCAACGCGGTCATCCCCCTCGTTACCTTGATCGGCCTGGAGCTGCCTGGACTGGTCAGTGGTGGTGTCGTGGTGGAGGTCGTCTTCGGCTGGCCCGGCATCGGCCGCTTCGCCTACGAGCGAGCGCTGGCGTACGACTACACGATGGTGATGGGGATCACCACCTTCGCGGCCATGCTGGTGATCGCGGGCAACCTGCTCGCCGACGTGCTCTATGCCGTCCTGGACCCCCGAATCAGGTACACCACGTGATCAGTCCAGCCAGCGAGGTGCGGGTCGAGTCGGCCTTCGAGGGAGCCGCCCGCAGGCCAGCGCAAAGCTATTGGAGCGAGTCCTGGGAGCGCCTTAGCCAGAACCGGTTTGGGATGGCCGCGGGCGCCGTGGTGCTGTTCATGTCGGTGGTGGCGCTCCTCGCGCCCCTCATCTCGGCCTACGGCACAAGGCACGGTTTCAGCGCGCAGGACCTCGACAACAACTTCGCCGCCCCCTTCAGCCCGGGACATGTCCTGGGCAGTGATGAGCTGGGGAGGGACACGCTGACGCGGCTCGTTTACGGCGCGCAGGTCTCCCTCGGGGTCGCCGCGCTCACCGTCACGCTGTCACTCAGCGTGGGGACCGTCGTGGGGCTGGTCGCGGGGTACTACGGCGGGCTGATCGACGATGTCCTGATGCGGCTGGTCGACATCATCCTGTCGGTTCCTCGACTGTTCCTCTTCATCCTGGTGGGGATCCTGTTCTTCCGCCAAAGCAACCTGGTGACGCTGTCTCTAACCATCGCCTCGGTGGGCTGGGGGGGAACCGCAAGGCTGGTCCGGGGTGAGGTGCTCGGCGTCCGCAACCGCGAGTTCATGGTGGCGGCGCGATCAATCGGCGCCCTTGATCGCCGGATGATCTTCGTGCACCTGCTGCCCAACGTCCTCCCCATCCTGATCGTCTCGGCGAGCCTCGGTGTGGGTGGCGTGATCCTGGCCGAGGCCGCGCTCGACTACCTGGGCTTCGGCATCCACCCCCCGCAGCCGTCCTGGGGCAACATGCTCAGCAGTGCCCAGCAATACTTCGCCCACTCCACCTGGCTCGTCTTCCTGCCTGGGATGTGCATCTTCGCCACCGTCCTTGCCGCCAACCTGTTCGGGAACGCGGTCCGGGATGCCTTCGACCCCCGGTTGAAGTAGTGGCGGAGCGGGAGAGGGCGGCGTGGCAGATTCGCCGCTGGCCCCGCATCCCGGTTGGCTCTATGATGCCGCCGTCGTCGCTCGACGGCGTTTAATTCAATTGCCGGCGAGTCGACCGGCGTCGGGGAGATAGAAAATGAGCCGAGAGGCAAGAACGGACGCGCAGGAAAAGGAATTCGACAGGTTCCTGGACCTGTGGTCACGTCGTCAATTCGTCCGCAACATGGGCGCGGCGGCCGCGTTCAGCGTCGTCGCCCTCGGCGGGCTCGAGTTCCTGGAAGCGTGCGGCAACGCGACCAGCTCGACCACGGGGACCGGCGGGACGCCGAAGAAGGGCGGCCACATCACCGAATTGATGTTCTCCGACATGCAGACCTTCAACACAACCATCAGCGGTGACGATCGGAGCACTCTCGCGCAGATCCACGTCTACGACGGCCTCTACACCATTAACGCGAAGGCCGAGCTCTACCCGCTCATCGCCAAAGACCTCCCCAAGCTCAGCGCCGACGGGTTGACCTACACGATCAAGCTCCGCGACAACGTGAAGTGGACCGATGGCAAGGCGCTCACCTCAGAGGATGTGCTCTTCACCTACCAGCTGATGTGGGACCCGAAGTACAAGAAGGTCAACTCACCGCGGAGGAGTGACCTCGAGGAGTACGTGGAGTCGATCACCGCGCCCGACGCGACCACGATCGTCTTCAAGACCAAGAAGGTCTACGCGCCCTTCGCCACCGCGCAGCTCCAATACGGCATCCTGCCCAAGAGCGTCTACGGCAGCCTGACCCCGGAGGAGATCAACAGCGCTCCCGCCAACTCGGCGCCGACCGTCACGAGTGGTGCCTTCAAGTTCGTTTCCTGGAAGAAGGGCGAGCAGGTCACCTTTGCCAGGAACGAGAACTACTACCGGGGGGCGCCCTACCTGGACCAGTACATCCTTAAGATCGTCGCCAGCTCGACGGCGATCCTGGACCAGCTGAAGACCGGCGAGGGCGACCGCGGCGACCTCGACGCCGCGACATTCGACAACGCAAAGGGCGTCGACAGCCTGCAGGTCTACTCGGTCCCGCAGCTCAGCTTCGTCTTCTACCTCTACCAGCTGGACAAGGCAAAATCGGCCCTCTTCCAGCAGAGGGAGGTTCGGCAGGCGCTCCTGCTGGCTCTGGATCGCAAGGCGATCGCCAAGGCGATCTACTTCAACCAGGCGACCGTGGCCAATACGTCGATGCCGCCGGCGTCGTGGGCATACAACAAGGACAACAAGCCCGTCTTCGGTTTTGAGAAGGCGAAGGCTGAGAGCCTGCTCGATGCCGCCGGTTGGAAGAAGGGAGCGGACGGGATCCGAGCCGATTCCGCCGGCAACAAGCTGAAGTTCGAGATGCTGACCAACGCCGGCAACAAGGTGCGCGAGAACATCCTGGTCAACATGCAGCAGGTCTGGAAGGACATTGGTGTCGATGCCACACCCAAGTTCGTCGACTTCAACAAGGTGCTGGTGCCGGCGCTCAAGGACAACCGCAACTTCCAGCTCCTGCTGATCGGGTTCGGCTGGGGCGTGGATCCGGACCAGTCGTCGGTCTTCCATTCCCGCAACGCCAAGGTGGGTGGCTTTAACGGAATGAGCTACAAGAGCGCCGAGCTCGACAAGGTTCTCGACGATGCGGTCAGCACGCTGGATCAGAAGAAGCGCAAGGAGGCCTATTTCAAGATGCAGCAGATCATCGCCGAGGATCAGCCCGCCCCGGTTCTGCTGTTCAACAACCTGATCGTCGGCGTGAACAAGCGGGTCAACGGGGTGGTGGTCGACACCTTCTCGGGCCGCCGTACCTATCTCAAGGACATGTGGGTCTCGGACGGCAAGTAGGAAGAGAACGGGGAGGTGCCGGCATGCGTGCCTGGCACCTCCCTGACCAACCCCTGGTGATGCCCCCATGTTTCTGAAGTACGCCCTGCGTCGGGTCGTCGCCTCGATCCCCGTCCTCTTCGGCGTGACGATCCTCGCCTACACGCTGATTTACGTCACCGCGGGCGACATCGTCCCCGGCCTGGAGCTGAACCCGAGCATCAGGCAGGAGGACATCACCCGGATCCGCCACAACCTCGGGTTGGACCAGCCGCCCCAGGTCCAGTACCTCAACTGGCTCGGTGTCGGTTATGTCCTCAAGCAGGCCGGCGCCTGGCCCGGGGAGCCCTCAAAGGGACTCCTCGAGGGCGACTTCGGCACCTCGATCATCGACGGCACGCGTGTCATGGATCACATCCGGGACAGGTTGCCGAACACGCTCGAGCTGGCCGTCACCGCCCTCCTCTTGGGAATCCTGATGGCCATCCCGCTCGGGGTCACCGGCGCGCTCCGGCGGGGCAGCCGGGTCGACCACTTTATGACCGGCCTCTCTGTGGCCGGGGTGTCGATTCCCTCCTTCTGGCTCGGGCTGCTTCTGATCCTCCTCTTCTCTGTCCAGTTCAAGGTGTGGGGCCTGCCCTGGCTCCCCTCGGGCGGGGCCCAGAGTTCCTACAACGGCGGGGATGCGCTCGACCGGGCCTTCCATCTCCTCATGCCGGCGGTGGTGCTCTCCTTCGCCTACCTGGCGGTCTGGTCGCGCTACACGCGGTCGAGCATGCTCGAGGTCCTCTCCCAGGATTACGTCCGCACAGCTCGGGCCAAGGGGATGGGAGTGCGCCGGGTGACCTACCTCCACGCCCTGCGCAACGCGGTCATCCCGCTGGTGACCCTGATCGGCCTCGAGCTACCCGGGCTGGTCAGCGGGGCGGCGATCACCGAGATCGTCTTCAGCTGGCCGGGAATCGGCCGGTTCGCACTCCAATCGGCAATCGGCCATGACTACACGACCGTGATGGGGCTGACCACGTTCGTGGCGGTCCTGGTCGTCTTCGGCAACCTGCTCGCCGATCTTCTCTACGCCGTTCTCGACCCGAGGATCCGGCTCTCGTGAACCCAACATGATCCAGCCGACGGTGGCCGAACCGGTCCCGGCCGACGCTCAGGGCCCCGCTTTGGCAGTGAAGCACAGGCGGGCCGAGAGCTACTGGCGGGAATCCTGGGGTCGCCTGCGCGCCAACCGAATTGGGATGTTCTGCGGCGCGGTCGTGCTCGTCCTCGCCCTCCTGGCGGTCGCGGCTCCTCTGATCGCCCAGTACGTGACCCACTACGATCCCGCTCGACAGGTGCTGGCCGACACCTACCTCCCTCCGGTCCGCGAGCACCTCATGGGCACTGACGAGCTGGGTCGCGACACCCTGACGCGGCTTCTTTTCGGCGCCCGGGTCACCCTCCTGGTGGCGTCGGTCGCGGTGTCGCTGCTCATCGTCGTCGGTGGCCTGGTCGGTCTTGTCGCCGGCTTCTACGGCGGGATCGTGGAGATGGTCCTGATGCGCCTGGTCGACGTGATCCTCTCGGTGCCGTCGATCTACCTGCTGATCCTTCTCACGATCCTTCAACCCCGGGTCGGGCCGTGGCAGCTGACCCCCAGCAACCCGGTCAGCCTGGCCGTCATCATCGCCCTGGTTGGCTGGGGCGGGGTGGCGCGCCTGGTCCGGGGCGAGGTCCTATCGGTCAAGGAACGCGACTTCATGCTGGCCACCCGCGCGATGGGCGCACCCGGGCCCCGGCTGATCTTTGTCCACCTGCTTCCCAACGTTGCCTCTGTCATGATCGTGGCGGCCAGCCTGGCCGTCGGCGCCATCATCCTGACCGAGGCGGCGCTCGACTTCATCGGGCTCGGGATTCAGCCGCCCACCGCCAGCTGGGGGAACATGCTCGCCAATTCGCAGGTCTACTTCTTCCACTCGATTTACCTGGTCATCTTCCCGGGCCTGGCTATCTTCATAACGGTGCTCTGCATGAATATCTTCGGTAATGCCGTTCGCGACGCCTTCGACCCCAGGTTGAAATGACAAGATGACAGCCGAGCACCTTCTGGAGGTCGAGGACCTCCATACCGTCTTCCCCACCCGCGGTGGGCTGGTCAAGGCGGTGGATGGCGTCTCCTTTCACCTCGATGCCGGCGAGACGCTCGGCATCGTCGGCGAATCCGGCTGCGGCAAGTCGGTGACCGCGCTGAGCATCATGCGATTGCTCCAGCGGCCGGGTCGGATCGAGTCCGGCGCCGTTCGCCTGCGCGGCAGAGATCTCACCAAGGTCTCCGAGCGGGAGATGGAGGAGATCCGCGGCGAGGAGATAGCAATGATCTTCCAGGACCCGATGACCTCCCTCAACCCGGTCTTCAAGACGGGCTGGCAGGTCGGCGAGCCGCTCACCCTTCATCGCGGCTTCCCGCCGAGCAAGGCGCTCGGCGCGGCCGTCGAGATGATGGGACGGGTCGGGCTGCCCGGCGCCGCCAAGCGCGCCCAGGACTTTCCCCACCAGTTCTCCGGCGGCATGCGGCAGCGGGCCATGATCGCAATGGGCCTGACGACCTCGCCCAAGATCCTGATCGCCGACGAGCCCACCACCGCTCTCGACGTCACCATCCAGGCGCAGATCCTCGAGCTTCTCAAGAACGTCAATGAGGAGTTCGGCACCGCCACGATCCTGATCACCCACAACCTCGGCGTCGTCGCCGGGATGTGCCGCCGCGTGCAGGTCATGTACGCAGGCCGGATCGTGGAGGAGGGGCTGACCGAGGAGGTTTTCGCCAGCCCGAAGCATCCTTACACGTGGTCCTTGCTGCGTTCGATCCCGCGCCTGGATGACGACGAGCGCCGGCCGCTGGTGCCCATCGAGGGGCTCCCGCCGGACATGACGAACCTGCCCACCGGCTGCGCCTTCCATCCCCGCTGCCCCTTCGCCGACGAGCGGTCGAAGCGGGAGACGCCGGTGCTCATGCCGGTTGGCGGCGCCACCCAGCGCGCCGCCTGCTGGGTCACACAGGCGGGCCGAGACCTTGGCTAGCGGCCATCCCAGCTCGGTCGCCGGGCCGGCGCCGGCAGCCGCCTGGAGCGAGGATCAGCCGCTGCTTAAGGTGGCGGGGCTGGAGACCTTGTTCCCGGTCACCGAGGGCATTCTGCAACGGGTGGTCGGCCATGTCCGGGCGGTGGACGGAGTGGATCTCGAGGTGAGGCAGGGTGAGACGCTGGGCCTCGTCGGCGAGTCAGGCTGTGGCAAGACAACTCTGGGCCGCAGCATCCTCCGGCTCATCGAGCCGACTCGCGGTTCGGTGCATTTCCGGGGGATCGACGTCCGTGCGCTGCGGCCGGACGCGATGCGCCGCATGCGGCGTGAGATGTCGATGATCTTCCAGGACCCGTTCGCCTCCCTGGACCCGCGGCAGACGGTCGGTGACATCATCGCCGAGCCGCTCCAGATCCACGGCCTCTATCCAGGCAAGCAGCGCCAGGAGCGGGTATTCAACCTTCTCGAGATCGTGGGCATGAACCCGCGCTTTGCCGACCGCTACCCGCACGAATTCTCGGGCGGCCAGCGGCAGCGGGTGGGGATCGCCCGGGCGCTGGCGGTGGAGCCCCGGTTCATAGTCTGCGACGAGCCGATCTCCGCTCTCGACGTCTCCATCCAGGCCCAGGTGGTGAACCTTCTCCAGCGCCTCCAGGAGCAGTTCAAGCTGACCTATCTGTTCATCGCGCACGACCTCTCGGTGGTCAAGCACATCTCGGATCGGATCGCCGTGATGTACCTGGGGAAGGTCGTCGAGGTCGCCCCGGCGACCGAGCTCTACCGGCGGCCGCGTCACCCCTACACGGGTTCGCTCCTGTCAGCGATCCCGATCCCCGACCCCGCGGTTGAACGCTCCCGAAAGCGGATCATCCTGGAGGGGGACGTCCCCTCCCCTGTCAACCCGCCATCGGGCTGCCGCTTCCGTACCCGTTGCTTCAACGCCCAGCCCAAGTGTGCCGGGGAGGTGCCCCCGCTGGACCTGGTCCACGAGGGTGAGCACCTGGCCGCCTGCTACTTTCCCCTTTGATGAACACTGCCCCTCTGATGGATCTTGCCCACGCCCTGGACATTGCCCGGGAGTCGCGCGCCCAGGCCGAGAGCGACTTCTTTGACCACATCCGCATCCCGAGCGTCAGCGCCCTGACCCGCCACGCCGGCGACTGCCGGCGCGCAGCCGAAAACCTGGTCAACCACTTTCAGCGGATGGGAATGGCTTCTCGCCTCATCGAGGGAGATGGCCATCCCACCGTACTGGCGGAATGGAAGGGCGCGCCCGGCAAGCCGATGCTGACGATCTACGGCCACTACGACGTGCAGCCCCCGGACCCGATTGATCTCTGGCAGTCACCGCCGTTCGAGCCCACGGTTCGCGAGGGCAGGGTGTTCGGGCGGGGTGCCGAGGACAGCAAGGGCAACCACTTCGCCTGCCTCAAGGGAGTCGAATACGCCTTCGCGACAGGGGGTCCGCCGATCAACCTGCGCTTTCTCATCGAGGGCGAGGAGGAGGGTGGGGGAACCGTGCTGCCCCGCTACCTGGAGCGCGAGGCCAGCAACCTGAAGACCGATTACGTGATGATCGACGACGGCGGCTTCACGGTGCCGGAGCGGCCCAACCTGATAACGGCACTGCGGGGGATGATCTACACCGAGGTCGAGGTCACCGGATCGGCAGTTGACCTCCATTCGGGAAGCTTTGGCGGCAATTCGCCCAACCCCTTCAACACCCTCGCTCACATCATCGCGGGTCTCAAGAGCCGCGAGGGCCACGTTAACATCCCGGGCTTCTATGAGGCGGTTGCGGCTCCGAGCGAAGAGGAGCTCGGCTCCTGGGAGAAGCTGGGCATGACCGAGGCGGGCCTGGTCGCCACCATCGGCTCGCCGGCACTGGAGGGTGAACCTGACCAGTCGATGATGATGCGCGCCTATGCCCGGCCAACCCTTGACGTGCACGGCATCATGGGCGGGTTCACCGACGAGGGCACCAAGACGGTCATCCCCTCGCGGGCGACCGCAAAGATCTCAATGCGCTTGGTTCCCAACCAGGTCCCGGAAGCGGTCTACACCAGCTTCGCGACCTTCTGCGAATCTCTTAGAACGCCCGGGACCCGGGTCGCGGTGCGTCAGATCGGCCCGCCCTCCCCACCGGTACAGTGCGGCGTGGACCATCCCGGCGCCCGGGCAGCGGCGGCCGCATTTGAAAAGGTATGGGGTGTCCCGGTTCTCTACGTGCGAGCCGGAAGTTCAATCCCCGTCTCGGTTGACTTTCAGCGCGCACTGGGCGCACCGATGGTGATCACTGGCTTTGGTCAGGCCGACGCCGGCGCTCACGGCCCGAATGAATCGATGGACCTCGAGCACTTCCATCGGGGCGCCGAGTTCATGCTCCACTTCATGGCCGAGCTCGCCAGAGTCTGAGGCGGGCTCAACCGCCCTTGTGGGACTCCCCCAGTGTCAGAAGAAACGTGCTGCCCGCATCGGGGACCGATTTCTCCAGCACGAGTGAGCCTCCGTTCCGCTCCGCCAGGCGGCGGCTGATGTACAGGCCGAGGCCCGTTCCCGGGGGGTAACCGAAGTCTGGGTTTTCGACCCTGTGGAACTGTTCGAAGACGCGTTCCTGCTGTTCGGGAGAGATCCCGATGCCGTGGTCTGCCACGCGGAGTTCGCCGCTCCGGGTCAGTGACAGGGTTACCTTGGGCGGAGGCTGGCTGTAGGTCAGTGCGTTGTTGAGCAGGTTGTCGAGGACGAGCCCGATGTCGGCCGGGTCGGCCGCCACGACGACCGGTTCTTCGGGGACCTTGAACTCGAGCCGGCCGCCGATCAGGGCGGCGCGCGGCTCCACCCGGTGGACCGCGTCGGCGGCGATCTCTCGAAGATCAACCTCGCGGGCCACGGGCGAGCTGGTGCCCGCGTCCAACCGTGAAGCGACCAGGAGGCGCTCGACGTGGCTGGCGAGTTCGCCCGACTTGTCGGAGAGGATCCTCAGCGTCGGTTCCTGCCGGTGGTCGAGGTCCCCGAAGGTGCCGCTCATCAGCATGTCGATGTAGCCGGAGATCACCGAGAGCGGAGTCCGCAGCTCATGTGCCGCCATGTTGAGGAACCGGCTCTTGGCGGCGCTGGCCTCCTGGGCGGAGTCGAGCAGGCGGGCATTTCGCAAGAGCAATGCGGAGATGACCGTCAGCTCCCGAAGTCGGTCGCTGTCCTCCTCGGTGAAGGGCGGATCCGTTCGCCGGCCGAGCATGATCACCGCGATGACCTCACCACGCAGCACCAGAGGCAATGACAGTGTGTGCCGGAGGCCGCGGAGAGACTCCTGGTGCTCCGCGGGCAGGCCGGCGACCGTGTAGGGCCCGCTGATGACAGCCCTCCTCCGCCGGATCGCCTCGAGGATGATCGGCACCCCGTCCGAGACAGCTGAATCAAATGAATTGCGGAAGCCGGTCGGTGCCGCCAGGCCACCTGAGTCGAGTCCAGTCTCGAGGACCAGCATCCCGTCCTCGATCCTCACCAGGCTTGCCCGTTCGGCTTTGCCGAGGGTTCGGGCGCCCTCCAGCAGCCGGCGGATGAGCGGCTCCATGTCAACCTGGGTGGCCATCTCGACGGCCAGCTCGAAACCGGCCCGCAGCCGTTCCGCGACCCGATCGGCCTCAGCCCGCGCCGCCTGCTCGGCGCGCACCGAAACCACGTAGATCTGCAGTTGGCCAGCGAGGAGAGCCGCGCTGGGCAGCAGGGCCAGCACGTGGGCCGCATACCACGATGGTGTGAAGCGAGGCCCCAGGTTAAGCAGGGAGATCGACTCGAAGGTGCAGAAGGTGAGGGCGGCGAGCATCCCGCCTGCGATCCGCACGTCGCCCCGCCGCCCGCCGATGAACAGGGCGAAGCTGAGGATCGCCGGTATGAGCCCGGCCACCCCGGCGGCCGCGACGACCCATGAGAAGGTGCCGTCGGACTGCAGAGTCCGCACCGGGGCGGCCGCGAGGGCGAACGCGACCATGATCGTGACCGCGGCGCCGGCCACCGACACCACGGCTGTCACCACGATGCTGACGCTCGGCTTGGGGAGCGGCCGGGCCGACTGGACCAGGGCGAGCGCCACGGCGAAGGGCATGCCCAGGTTGATCAAAAGGAATACCCACGAGGTCGCCTCGCTGGCGAATTGCCCTTCGAGCCCCGGGATGTCCCCTGGAAAGAGCACGAAATGGCAGATCCAGAGAATGCTCACCGCCACGGCGATCGCGAGGATCGGCAGGGAGCGGCTGTCGCGGCGGAGGTTGGCGTCGATCCCCCCCAGCACCCCTGTCGGCAGAAGAAGAAGGACCGGCCCGAGGTCTATGGCCGGGATGAACCAGGCGAGAACGAGGCGGCCGTGCCCGGCCTGGCCGGCGGCGAGAAGGCCCAGGCCGAGCAGCACCGAGATGGTGAGGCTGGTGATGAGGCCGCGGTAGCGCGCCGCTGCTGGACCCACGGCGCCTGATTCCACTTTCAATATTGTGCCAAAGCGTCGCCTTCAGGCCGGGGGAAGCCGGCGGCCGCGATCTTGGTCTCGGCCCGGTAACCTCTAGAGTCGTGGGCAAGGATATGCTCGAGAATCAGCTCGCCGCCGCCCGCGCCGGCCGCGAACAGGCCGTCGCGGACCTCCTCGAGTTCCTTGCCATACCCAGTGTCAGCTCCCTCTTGGCCCATCACGCGGATACCCGCCGCGCCTGCGCTTGGACGGCGGACCGGCTGCGCCGGATGGGGATGGAGGTCGAGATCGCCGAGCTGCCCGGTGGGCGGCACCCGGTGATCAGCGCGCAGTGGCTGGGCCGCCCCGGCCAGCCGACGCTGGCCATCTACGGCCACTATGACGTGCAGCCGCCCGACCCGCTCGACGAATGGGTCACGCCGCCCTTCCAACCCGCGGTGCGGGACGGCAGGGTCTACGCTCGCGGCGCCTGCGACAACAAGGGGCAGGTTCTGGCCGGCATCAAGGCCGCCGAGCATGCCTTCAGTCACGGCGGACCGCCCCTCAATCTTCGCTTCCTGATTGAGGGCGAGGAGGAGATCAGCGGCACCTCCCTGCCGCGCTTTCTCCGGGAGAACTCGTCCCGGCTCGCCAGCGACTATGTGCTGATCGCGGATGGGGAGTTCACGGCACCCTCCCTGCCAAACCTGCTGACCGGGCTGCGCGGACTGTTGTACACCGAGATCGTGGCCGAGGGGGCCGCCGCCGACCTCCATTCGGGCATCTTCGGCGGGGTGGCGCCCAACCCACTCAACACCCTCGCCCACGCGCTTTCGGCCCTGAAAGGTCGTGATGGCAGGGTGACCATTCCGGGTTTCTATGACGCGGTGGCGGCGCCCGCGCCCGAGGAGATCGAATCCTGGAATCGCGTTCGGGACGAGGGAACCCTCAAGCGACTGATGGCGGTGAGGGCCCTGGAGGGTGAGGCCGATCGCTCCCCGGCCGAACGCACCTGGAGCCGGCCCACACTTGATGTTCACGGCATCATCGGGGGGTTCATCGGGGAGGGCACGAAAACCGTGATTCCCGCCCGGGCCAGGGCGAAGGTCAGCATGCGGCTGGTTCCCCGGCAGGATCCGGCCGCCATCTTCGAGTCGCTCGCCGGGTACGTCAAACAGCTCGAAACCCCGGGGGTGTCACTCACGGCTGTCAAGCTGAGCACGGCGCCGCCGGTTCTGGCCGGTGTCGATCATCCGGGCATCGCGGCCGCCCGACGGGCCTTCCTCAAGTCGTACGGTGCCGAGCCGGTGCTGGTCCGGGAGGGTGGCTCGGTCCCGGTCACGGTCGACTTCCAGGAGGCGCTCCGCCCCCACATGATCATCACCGGCTTCGGCCTTCCCGATGACGCACTCCACTCGCCCAACGAGAAGATGGACCTGGAGCAGTACCACCTCGGGAGCGAGATGGTCCTCAACCTCATGGCGGAGCTGAGTGCCTCCCACTGACCTCCGGGCGCTGGCCGACGAGATGCGGGCCGTTGCGCTCCTCGAAGGCGAGTTCGTCCTCCGCTCCGGCCGGACCTCGCGCTACTACTTCGACAAATACCTCTTCGAGTGCCAGCCGGGCATCCTGCGGCGCCTCGGCGTCGAGCTGGCCCGGCTGGTGCCCGCCGGCACTCAGCGGCTGGCCTGCCCTGAGCTCGGTGCCGTCCTGCTCGGCGGCGCGGTGGCGATGGAGACCGGGATCCCGATGTGCATCGTGCGCAAGGCGGCCAAGGAGTACGGCACCGGCAAGGCGATCGAGGGGCGCCTGGACCGCGGCGAGAGGGTGTGCCTCGTCGAGGACGTTCTCACGACGGGCGGCGCCGCCCTGGCGGCGGCTGCCGCGGTCCGTGCTGCGGGAGGCGACATCATCGGCCTGGTCGGCGTCCTCGATAGGGAGGAGGGAGCGGCCGCCAGCCTGGCCGCGGCCGGGATCCCCTTTCATCCCCTCCTGAAGCGGGCGGACGTGATCCCGAGTTGATCATCGCCGGGGGTGAGGTTTGCACCCCTGAGGGCCTCCGCGAATTGGACATCCACATTCGCGAGGGCAGGATCGACTTCCTGGCGCCGTGGGCGCATCCGGTCGGTGACGAGGTGGTTGACGCGACCGGCCTGTGGGTGCTGCCGGGGGCCATCGACGGGCACGTTCATGGCCGGGACCCGGGCTTCCCGGAGAAGGAGGATTTTGGCAGCCTGACCGCCGCCGCCGCGGCCGGCGGCATCACCACAGTCCTCGAGATGCCGAATACGCTGCCGGCTGTCGCCAACGGTGAGCTTCTGAGGGCCAAGCGCGAGGCGGTCGCGGCCAATGCGCAGGTTGACCACGGCCTGTGGGGGATGATCCGCTCGTCAAGCACGGAGGACGACATCAGCGAGCTGGCCGAGGCGGGCGCGATCGCCTTCAAGTCCTATCTCGGGTACGCCGTTCGAGCCAGCACCGGTCAGGTCCTCTATTCTCCGGGGCTGACCGATCCCGATTTCGAGCCGCCCGCCAGCTATGGCACGATCGCGCGGCTGGCTCCCGCCCTGGCGGCGGCGCGGCTCCCGATCGCGGCCCATGCCGAGGATCCGTCAATTCTTCTCGCCAGCCTGGCCCGGGTGACCGACTACGCGGGTCTTCTCGCCACCCGCCCCGCCGTGGCCGAAGCCGTCGCGGTGGCCGCGATGGCGGCGCTCGCGAAGACCCTCGAACTGCGCGTTCACATCGTCCATCTCTCATCCCAGGCCGGCCTCGCGGCTGCGCTGGTGGGGCGGGCGGCCGGCGCACAGTTGACCCTTGAGACCTGCCCCCAGTACCTGTGGCTCACCGAGGCCGATTTCGGGCGCCTGGGCGCGGTGATGAAGATGTATCCACTGATCAAGACCGCGGTTGACCGGGAGGCGCTCCGGCAGGCTCTCTTCGCGGGAGATATCGAGATGGTCGGCACCGACCACGCGCCACACACCGACGCCGAAAAGCTCCATCAACCGCTCGCCGACGCCCACGCCGGCAGTCCCGGCGTCCAGACTCTCCTCCTGAGCTGCCTGGAGCTGGCACGGCAGGCGGGCGATCCGCTGAGGGCGGTTCCCTGGGTGACCGAGCATCCAGCCCGGATCTTCGGGCTCTATCCCCGAAAAGGGACCCTCCAGGCCGGCAGCGACGCCGACCTGGTGCTGATCGATCCCCGCGGCCGGACGGTTGTCACCCCGGCCGGGATGGTCTCCCGCCAGCGGCACGGGGCGCTCGACGGGCTGGAATTCTCCTTCCAGATCCGTGCGGTCTTCCTGCGGGGTGCCCCGCCGGCCCCCGGCCGAGGCGAATTCCTGAGGCCGACCTGAGATCGGGACGGTTCCTCAGACCCGCCTGAGATCGGGACGGTTTCTCAGGCCCGCCTGAGATAAGGATTTGTGCGGAGCTCGGCCTCCAGGCTGGTGGCGGCGCCATGGCCGGGATAAACCGCCGTGGTGAGCGGCAGCCTCAGCAGCTTTGTCGCGATGCTGACCATCTGCTGCCGCAGGTCGCTGCCGGGCATCTCGCGGCCGATGCCGCCGGCGAGGAGGGTGTCGCCAGTGAAGAGGTGGTTGGCAACCAGGAAGCAGAGGCTCCCCGGGCTGTGGCCGGGGGTATGCAGAACCTTCAGCGTCATGTCGCCGAACTCGAGCTCCTCTCCATCCAGAAGGTAGCGGTCAGCCGAGCGCAGGAAGGCCTTGGCGTCGCCCACGTGCATCCCGGTCGTCGCCCCGGTGGCGTCCTTCAGAGCGTCCTTGCCCGCCAGGTGGCCGGCGTGCCCGTGCGTAGCCAGCACCCACTTGACCTGCACCTCGCCAAGCTGCGCGGCGATTTTTTCGATCGGCTCGCCGGGGTCGATGACCACCGCCTCTCCACCGGCCGTGATGACATAGCTGTTGACGTCCCGTTCCATCTTCGCCTTGACGATGCTCAGCCTGGCCATGTCGTTACCTAACACCTCGCGAATGGTTTACGTCTGAAAATGGAAAAGTCCGTTCCGGTGGCGTGGGTCGCCGCACTGCTTGCCATTCTCGTGATTGGATGCGGCTCGACGCCGGGCCCGGGGCCGGCGCCGGGCGCCATGCAGTCGCCGCCGGAGCTGAGGTATCAGGTCACCGGCGTCGTCGGCCAACCCTCCTACTGCGGGCCGCCGGTTGTGCGGCAGGACTATGAAACCGTTCAGGCTGAAGCCCAGTTCCCGGCAATCAGGGCTGATGCTGCCACCTATGCCGCAATCCTCGCCCACAGCCATCCCGCCGGGCCGGAGGCAAGCCCGGCTTACCAGGTGGCGGTCTGGCGCGAGTGGCGAATGCTCCAGGCGGTCACCCTCATCGGCTCCCCGCCGACCTATGGCTTCCAGGTTCACACCGCCAACGAGCTGATCGAGGGCACCGTATCCGACCGGGGCCAGGTGCACGTGTATTCGCGCACCCCCTCAAAGCTGATGTGCCCCATCTGCCTGGCCGCCGACTCCCTGATCGACACCCCGGCCGGCCCGATGCCGGTGACGGCCCTACGGATCGGCTCGCCAGTTTGGACCGCCACAGCCGCTGGCGATCGCCTGCCGGGCGTCATCATCCGCCTCGGCAGCATCGCCTTTCCCGCCGGTCGCGAGGCTATTCACCTCGTCCTTTCGGACGGCCGATCACTGACCGTTTCGGCCGGCCACCCGCTACCGGCCGGTGGAGAGATCGGCGCGCTGCGCGGTGGTGACCTCCTCGACGGTGCCGAGGTCAGCGGCACCGACCGCATCCAGCTGCCCCCCGGGTCCACCTACGACCTGCTTCCCTCCGGCCCGACCGGCTGGTACTGGGCGAACGGGATCCGCCTCGCCAGCACCCTGCAGGGGCCATGATTGAAGGGTGCGCGCAGCCGCGGTGATCATGGGCCTGGTGATGCTGGCCATCACCGGTTACTGGACCTATGACTACTTCCGCCGCCGCTACCGGCGCTGACAGGGTTTCGCACCCCTCGCCTATTCGTTCGCCCCCTGGAGTTTGTCCCGGATCGCGTCCAGTCTCTCGAACTTGTCGAGCGGGGGCTTGCGTGCCTTCTCTGGGTATTTGGCCACCTGAACCGCCTCCAAAAGCAGATCCATCTCGTCCGGTGAGAAATGAAGCGTCCGGAGAAGCTTTTCGACCTGCGGGCGCCGGTCGAGGACCTCGGCCAGCGGGTCGTCGGTGACGGCCTCGACCACTTCCGGGCGGGTTGGGCGGAAGAGTTCCTCGGATCCAACGAGTGAAACTCGCTTGAATTTGGTCATATCCCTTTACCTGTCAGATGCTTGCCGGTTAGGACGTGCTTACTGGGGTCTTGCCATCGGCGAGGACTGCCTTGGCGAGGGCGCGGTAGGCGTTGGCGCCATCCGAGCTGCCCGCGTACTGGAGGATTGACTCGCCGGCCAGCGGGGACTCGGCGAAACGGATCGAGTCCTTGATCGCGAACGGGAAGACGGTGTCGCCGAAGTGGTCGCGGACCAGTTGGAGAACCTCCTGCGAGTGCAGGGTACGGCCCTTGAAGATCGTCGGCAAGATGCCGTCGACCCGGAGCTGCGGGTTCAACTTGGCCCGGACGCGGTTGATCGTGTTGAGAAGCTGCTGCATTCCCTTCATCCCGAAGTACTCGCACTGGAGAGGGATGATCACCTCATCCGAGGCAACGAAGGCGTTCAGGGTGAGCAGCGAGAGCGAGGGTGGGCAGTCGATGATGATGAAGTCGTAGCGGCGCTTGGCGGGCTGCAGCTTCTCTTTCAGGACTCCCTCTCGACCGATCTCGTTGAAGAGCTGACCCTCGGCGCCGGCGAGTTCGATATTCGCCGGCACGAAGTGGACGCCCATCCCCTCCGAGACCTGGATCACGTCGTTGGCAGACGTTTCGGGGTCCACCAGCAGGTTGTAAATGGTCTTGTGGATATCGTCCGGGGACTTGACGCCCATGTTGATGGTGAGATGGGCCTGGGCGTCGAGGTCGATCAGCAGGACACGCTGGCCGAGCTCGGCGAGGGCCGCTCCCAGGTTCACCGCGGTGGTCGTCTTGCCGACGCCGCCCTTTTGGTTCGAGATGGAAATCGTCCGAGCCATTCGCAGGCGAGTCTAACAGCGAGCCTCCCAAGTCGGAAAGCGAGTTCAATGGCCCTGTCCGGCAGCCACGAAGTGGCCCGGCCGTCTGGGACGGCGGATGGTCGCGATTCGGCCGTTACAGCCCACTAGAATGTGGCCGCCGTGAATGCGCTTTTGATTTCCACTCTATTCCTCGCCAGTCCGGTCCCCGCCGCCTCCCCGACAGCGGCCGCGGCCGCGGCCGCCGCCGACAACGTGCTGCCGATCCTCGACGTCGCTGTCGTCATCACTCTCTTGATCGCGCTCTACGTTGGCTTCCAACGAGGAATCATCCAGCCGCTGGCGACCTACGTCTTCTTCTTCGGCGCGCTCTTTCTGATCTACAGGTACCGCGTCCAATACCTCGGCTCGGTCGAGAAGTACCTTCACGCGAACCTGATCGTCGCCATCTTCCTGGCCTTGGTCATCGCGGTCATCGCCGGGTACGCCGGCAGCATGGCCGGCGGCGCACTGCACCGGATGCCGATCGCGCGCGGCCTCGACGGCTTCCTGGGCGTCTTCCTCAACGTGCTCATTGCGATCGGTGTCATCTACTTCGTGCTCAGCGGGCTGATCACGATCGACCGCGCCTTTGCGCCCCTGACCAGCAACGCCAAGCTGACGCAGGCGCAGGTCGCCACCCTGACCAAGCAGATCCAGTCCAACCCCTTGGCCGCCGCGCTCGTCGACCCCAAGGATCTGAAGCGGCTGAAGGAACAGACGAAAACCGGACAGCAGGCCAGCCTCGCCACCGTTGGCCAGCTCGAGAACCTGAAGACGTTCCACGAGGACTTCATCCGACCCCAGATGAAGGCGTCCAAAGTTGCTCCCTACATCATGAGGATCGGCCAGAAAATCCCCTTCCTCGGCCACTATGGCGCCAACGACCTTCCTCGATGAGCCGCCCCACTCCGGTATCAGGCCGGTAGCCGGGGGGTCGGTGCGGGCAATCCTCGACCGCGTCTGCATCTCGGGAACGCTTTGAGGGCAGTCCGGCCTTGATGGACCTGACCGGTCTGCTGCCGTGGGCCGGCCTGGCCGGCGCCACGCTCGACGCCGCCGATGTGGTGGTCGCCGGGATTCCCTATGACGGTTCGGCGGTGTACCGCAAAGGCGCCGCGGGTGCGCCAGGCCGGATCCGCGATCTGAGCGCAGTGATGCCGCCCGTCACCGAGGATGGCCGGCACCTCTCCGGGATGGCGGTTCACGACCTCGGCGACCTCGACGCCGGCGCGGACATCGAATCAAGCCATCCCAATCTCACCGACCGCCTCGCAGCGGTGCCCGCCAGCAAGCTTCTCACTGTCATCGGCGGTGACCATTGCGCCGGCATCCCGGTCGTCGCCGCCCAGGCGAGGCGCCACCCCGGCCTGGCGGTGCTCTGGGTGGATGCCCATCCCGATCTCTGCGACTTCTCTCGCGGGGGTGCCTGGACGTGTGGCTGCGCGCTCCGGCGGGCGCTCGAAGTGGCTGGAATCCCGGCGTCCCGCGCCGGCATCGTGGGCGGACGGGACTACGACGTCGAGGAGCTCAACTTCATCCGCGACCACAGGATGTTCCTGATCGGCTCCCCGGCAATGGCGAAAGACCCTGCCGAAACCGCGCGCCTGGTGGTCAAGTGGGCGGCCGGCCGCCCGCTGCACGTCTCTTTCGACATCGACGTCCTCGATCCAGCCGCCGCGCCCGGGACGGAGGTCCCGTCCGGGGGCGGCCTCAGCACCCGCCAGGCTCTCGACTTCATGGCCGAGCTGGCCGGAGGTGCCCGGCTGGTCGGCCTCGACGTCGTGGAGGTCGCCCCCAACGCCGACCACAATGACATCACGAGCCTGGCGGCTCTCAAGATCATCTTCGAGTTCTGGGGCAGGGCGTGGAAACGGCCGAAGTAGTCATTGCCGGCGGGGGGGTCATGGGCTGCTCGCTCGCCTACCACCTGGCCCAGCGGGGTGTTGACGTGCTGCTCCTGGAGCGTGGTCAGCTCGGCTCTGGCTCGACGGCCAGGAACGCCGGTGGTGTGCGCCAGCAGTTCTCGACTGAGGTCAACGTCCGGATCCAGATGCGCAGCGTGAGAATGCTGGAGCGCTTCGAGGCTGAGGTGGGGGTGCCCGCCGACTTCCACCAGGTCGGGTACCTGATCCTGCTGACCGGGGCGGAGCAGGCGGCCCAATTTCGCGGCCTGCTCGAAATGTGGCACCGCCTCGGCCTGACGGAGGCGCGCTGGCTCGACCCGGACGGTGCCCGTGAGCTGGTCCCGGCACTGACCGTCGAGGACGTCCTCGGCGCGACCTTCTGCCCAACCGACGGCATCGCCAGCCCCGACGCGGTGACGATGGGCTACGCGGGGGCTGCTCGCCGCCTCGGTGCCCGCCTGCGGGAGGGCGCGGAGGTCATTGGCATCGACCTCGTCGCTGGCCGGATCGCGGGGGTGAGGACCAGCGTCGGCGCTGTGGCCACCCCGGTTCTATTCAACTGCGCCGGCCCCTGGGCGGGTGCAGTCGGCCGGCTGGCGGGGCTGGATATCCCGGTCCAGCCGTATAGGCGGCACATCTGGGTCACCGACCACGTCCCCGAGGTCCCCCGCCGCTCGCCGATGACCGTGGACTTCGCCACCACCTTCTACTTCCACCCGGAGGGAGACGGGCTGCTCTTCGGCATGAGCGACCGCGAAGATCCGCCAACCTTCTCCACCGAAACCAACCCCGCGTTCATGGAGAGAGTCATCGAAACCGCCCTCCACCGGTTGCCCGCCCTCGAGCGGGCAGGAATTCGCGCGGCCTGGGCGGGCCTCTACGAGGTCACGCCCGACCACCAGGCGATCCTCGGCCCGGTCGCTGAAGTTGGCGGCTTCTGGTGCGCCTGCGGGTTCAGCGGCCACGGCTTCATGCAGGCCCCCGCGGCGGGTGACCTGCTCGCCCAGCTCTTCGTGGAAGGGCGATCCGAGGTTGACCTCTCCGAGCTTGGTCATGATCGGTTCGCCGCAGGCAACCTGAAGGCTGAGAAAAACGTCATCTGACCCGCGTAAGCCCCCCCTCCAACCTCCCCCCTCATGGGGGGAGGACTTTGATTCATCCTCCCTCCAACCTCCTTTCAGGTCCTCCCCCCGCCATGCGGGGGGAGGTTAGGTGGGGGGTCGTCTTACAGCTGCACGGATTTGGATGTCCGCGGACGCAGCACTAGTTGTCCTGGCTGTTTTCCCGAGCCGCCGGCGCTCCAGGTCCTGGCGCCGCTTGGCGGCCCAGGCAACCAGCGCGACCTCGCCGAGGGTGAATAGGAAGGTCACCCCAAACACCAGAACCCCGATCAGGACGGACCCTGTGGCATACCACGCCATCGTTCCGAGGAGGCCATCCACCACCACCAGGAAGGGGACCGCCACGAGCCCGCCCCGCCAGACGGTGCGCTTGTTGACAGGCGCCGGCCGGTTGAACGGCGCCGGCCACTCCCGCCACCACTCCCGCCGCCGGTCCCGGTTGCGGGGGGGTGGCTTCCCGTCCCCGCCGCCGCTCGCGGTCGAAGGCGGCCGCTCCTGGGTAATCACCTTTCCGAGCCTAGCGTTATCGGCTGTGCTGGAGCACGATCGCGATCAAGATCAGCCCGGCCAGGATCAGCATCCCCGCGCAGCCGAACTGAACGACGCTGTAAGCGACACCGCCCGTGCTTGCGTAGGTCTCGGCGATCTCGCCCCGGCGGCGCCGGGTGAGCACGGCGGAAATCAGCGCCACGACGCCCGCCCCGGTGGCGATGACGCCAAGAAGAACGCCGATCAGTATCCGTTTGTCCACGATTCTGCCAGTATCGCGAGCTAGGATCACAGCTGCTTTGACTGATCGAATCCTCATCCTGGGGGCAACCGGCTTTTTCGGCCGGGCCGTCGCCCATACCGTCCTCGATGCCGGCTACCAGCTCCGTGTGCTCGTCCGCGACGAGGCCGCCGCGGGTCCGCTTCGCGCGCGCGGCGCCGAGGTGCTTCAGGGCGACGCGACGGACCCGGTGGCGCTGGCCAGAGCCTGTGCCGGCTGTGCCGCGGCCGTCAGCACCGTCGCCATCCGGCGGGATCATCGCCCGCACTCCTTCCTGGAGGTGAATGTCGAGGCGCCCCGGCTGCTCGGCGAGGCAGCGCTGGCCGCAGGTGTGAACAAGGTCGTCCTGGTCAGTGAGATCGGCGCCCGGCCCGATGCCCGGCTCAAGTACCTGGCCTCTCGCTGGGCTGGCGAGCAGGCGCTCCAGAGGACCGGCGTCCCCTCCACCATCCTTCGCTTCAGCCTGATCCTGGGCAAGGACGGGGGAGTGGCCGGCACTTTCGCACGGTTCGCCACCGCCGGCCCCGTCCTCGTCCTGCCGGACGGAGGCCAGCAGCATTTCCAACCGATAGTTCTGGAGGACGCCGCCCGCTGCGTCGTCGCCAGCCTCTCCCGAGTTGATCTCTACGGGCAGACGCTCGACCTGGGTGGGCCCGAGGTGCTGACCTATGAGCAGCTCTTCGACTTCTTTGTGAACGCCAGGGGAATCGTGAAGCGCAAGGTGAGGGTGCCGGTGGCGGTGCTGGTGCCGGGAGCGGCTGTGCTGGAGACGTTCATGCGCGACCCGGTGGTGACCCCTGAGGAGCTCCGCACGTTCGCGGTCGAGAGCATCGCCGGCGGCATCGATGTGGTCAAGGCAACCTTCGGCTTCCAGCCGATCTCGCCCTCAGCCTGGGCGCAATCGCAGTGGAGGCTTCCCCAGAGCGCCTGAGCTCATCCGTTGTTTTGTCGCGATCGGTCTGCCGGATGTGCACCGCACCTCGCTGGCCGGCTACCTGGCGACCTGCTCGGCTCTCGCCCCCGCCCACCGCTGGGTGCGGCCCGACTCCCTCCACCTGACCCTGCGCTTCCTTGGTTCCATCCCCCCGGCGGGAGTGGCGATGGTGTCCGCCGAACTCAGGGCGATCCCCATTCCGGAATTCGCAACGGCGCTCGGCGGCGTCGGCACCTTCGGCGGCAGAGCGGCGACTGTGGTCTGGCTCGGAGTTGAGGATGGCCGCGCCACGCTGCTCGCCCTCGCCGACGCCGTTGAGGCGGGCTGTGCGGCGGCCGGGATGATCCCCGAGAAGCGGCGCCTCAACCCGCACCTCACCCTGGCCCGCTCCCGAGATCGTTTTGGATCGCCGCTGCCGGACCTGCCGGCGCCGCCCTCACTGCCGGCCTGGCGGGTGGATTCGATTGCTCTGTACCAGAGCCGGCTTGGCCGAGGCGGCGCCCAGTACAGCGTCCTGGAAACCTTCAAGGCGCGCCTCTCAACTCTCTGAGGTGCTGCTCTCTGAGGAGCTGCTGGCTATTCTTGCCGGCATGGTTGTCGCGACGTGGATCTGAACGGTTCGGTCGGACTCGTCACCGGTGGCGCCACCGGGATCGGCCGAGCGGTCTGCCTCGAACTGGCCCGGGCGGGCGCCAGGGCGGTCGTCATCAATTACTCGCACTCCCGGGACGAGGCGGAGTCAACCGCCGCTGAGCTGGCGGCGCTGGGCGTCGAGGGAGTCCCGGTGGTCGCCGACGTCGCCAAAGAGGAGCAGGTCGCGCGGATGGTGGAGGAGGCGGTGGCCAAGCTGGGCCGGCTCGACGTCCTCGTGAACAACGCCGGCGTGACCAGGTTCATCCCCTTCCCCGATCTCGACGCGGTGACGGATGAGGTCTGGGATCACATCCTTGGCATCAACCTCAAGGGACCCTTCTACGCGTCCCGGGCGGCCGCGCCGCACCTGCGCAGGGCGAAGGGCTGCATCGTCAATATCGCCTCCATCGCCGGACTGCGGGGAAGCGGGTCTTCCCTACCCTATGGCGTCTCGAAGGCAGCCCTGACGCAGCTGACGCGGGGCCTGGCGATCGCACTGGCACCCGACGTTCGGGTCAATGCCGTCAATCCCGGTCTGGTTGCGACGCGCTGGTTCCGGAGAGGGTTCGGGGATGACGCGGCCGAAGATCAGGAGGCCAAGATCGCCCAGGGGACGCCGCTCAAAGCAGTCGCGACTCCCGAGCACGTGGCCCAGGCGGTGATGGGCTTCATCCGAAGTGACATGGTGACCGGGCAATACCTGGTCGTCGACGGCGGCAAGAACATCACCTACTGAGTCGCCGCCCCCGGTTTCTCGCACCGGCGACAGGCTGTCGCCTGGCGGCGAAATAAAGTTCGGGGCTTGCCCATTACCGGCGCCGGCCTCAGGCTACGCAGCGGCCCCGAGCGATACGTTCGAAGGTCCAAAACATTGGTCGCAAGACCGGGGTTCTGGATTCCGAGAGGCGATCGGTCGGGGTCACTTCTTTTCCACCGCGATTGCAACCGCGGGCTCCTCCGGCGTGTTTGGGAGGATGTGAGAAGAGGACACATCAACGCCGACGCGATCGCGCTGCTTGTCGTCGCAATCTGGGGTATCAACTTCCCGCTTCTGAAGTTCGCGCTGGGCGGCTTTGGGCTGCTCCCATTCACCTTCCTGCGCTTCGCTGGAATGCTGGTCCTGGGCTGGGCGGTGCTCGCTGCGCGGCCCGCCGGTGGGATCAGGCGCGATCATTGGCCGCGGGTCGCCGCCTCGGGCATCCTCGGCTTCACGCTGTACATCAGTGGCTCGCTGGCGGGAATCTACTTCTCGACAGCCTTTTCCAACGCTCTTCTGATCGCGACGGCGCCGCTCTTCGTCATGCTCCTCCTCCGCCTCTTCAAAGTTGAGGCGATCGGTCGCTGGCGCGGAGCCGGCACCCTCCTCTCCGTGGTCGGGATCGCCATCTTCGTCGGGGTCTCGACCGGTGGAACGCTCATCGGCAACGCGCTGAACCTCGGCGCCGCGCTCTGTTACGCGGCTTACAGCGTCGTCAACCGGCCACTGGTGATCCGCTACCCGGCGACCGTGGTGACGGCCTGGACCCTGACCGCCGGCGCGGGCCCATTCTGGCGATCTCAGCGCCGTCGCTCCTGGCGCAGCACTGGTCGCGCGTGACGGAGGCCGATTGGTTGATCCTCGCCTGGTCGATCACCTTCCCGGTCTACCTCGCCTGGACATTGTGGAGCTGGGCCCAGGCGCGGCTGGGAGTCTCGCGGCCGGCGGTCTTCATGTACCTCGTGCCGGTGATCGCGGGGGCGGTTTCCTGGCTGCTGATCGGCGAAACCTTTGGTCCGCTCAAGGTGCTCGGTGCACTGATCGTCCTCGCCGGCGTCGCGGTGTCACGCATTCAATGGCCGAGCCCCAGGGCCGCCCGATCCGGCGACACTTTGATGGTTGGCAGCGAACTGAAATTCGTCCCTTCCCTTTCAGCGGAGGAGGGTGCAGGATACGTGACGGCCCCGAGGGAAGCGCACGAAGGAGCCGGTGAGAGCCGCAAGGCAGGAACCGGAGCCTGAGAAGCGATCCGTCGGGGTCACTTCTTTTTCCACCCCCATCGGCGCGAGGGTCGGCGCGAGGGTCAGAAGCGCTTGCCGCGCACCAGCTCGATTGAGAATTTGGCGGTGTCCGCGATGAGCATCACCGCCATGATTCCCGCCTCGAGAGAGTCGGTAACCACCAGGTCCGCGGCGTCCGGCACCGAGCCGGCCATATTGGTGGAGACCACGATGATTCCTGCTTTCTTCACCTCTCGCACGGCTTCGGTGATGTCACCGCCCATCAGCGCCCCCGCCAGGACCAGCACCCGGGCGCGGTGAAGGCGGGCCGTCGCACGCACGGCGGCTGCGATCATCTCCTCGCCGACCAGGGCGATCGTATCGACGGAGATCCGCTCGCCGCGGATGTTGTGGCGGTCGGCCTCGGCCACCGCGCCCTGGGCGACCTGACCGACCTGGGCGCCGCCACCGATGACGATGACGCGCTTGCCGAAGATCTGCTGGAAGGAGGGCACCTCGCCGACCGCCTCGACCTCGGACAGGCTGAGGAGGTCCCTGGCCAGTCCCTGGGCGTCGTCGACACCGACCATCTCAAACTGGATCTCGCCACCGGCGATGGTGGCGACGTAGGTCACGTTGCCGCCATGGCGGTAGATCGTCTCGGAAACGCGGTAGAGAGAGCCCGGCTCGTCGCGGACGCGGACGACGAGCGCTAGTAGATCGGAGTTTCCGCTGTCACCGTTTCGAGCCACTTCCGACATGAGACCAGGAATCTAGCAGCCTGCAGGCCGTCGAGGAGGCGGTGGTCGAAGCTGAAGCAGGCGTACATCATCGGTTTGATCCCGATCATCCCGTTGACTGCCACGGGTCGCTCCACGATCGCTTCCATGGTCAGGATGCCGGCCTGGCCGGGTGCGATCACCGAATAGCTGAACAGGGTGCCGAAGGTGCCCGAGTTGTTGACGGTGAAGGTCCCTCCCTGCAGGTCGTCGCCCTTGAGCTTGCCATCCCGGGCGCGGCTGGCGAGATCGTTGACCGCCCTTGCGATGCCGGCGATGGAGAGCGAATCCGTCTGCCGGATGACTGGAACGATGAGCGCGTCCTCAATCCCGACCGAGATGCCGATGTTGATGTCCTTGTGGATGAGGATGGCGTCACCGGCAAAGGTGGAATTGACATCGGGATGCTCGCGCAGCGCCACCGCCGCGGCCATGATGACGTAGGGGAGGAAGGTCAGCGAGTAGCCCTCCTCGCGGGCGAACTTGCCCTTGTTGGCGTTGCGGTTCGCCACGACGCCGCTCATGTCGACCTCCTGGGTCTGCCAGGCATGGGGAATCGTGGACTTCGACTTCACCATGTTCTCGCCGACCAGCCGCTTGATCCGGCTCAGCGGCACCCGCTGGTCACCCGGGGCGCCGGCGATCGGGGTGGTGGCTGCCGGCGACTGGCCCGTCGCGGTGGCGGCCGCCTGCAGGCCGGGGGACGTGGCGCGCCCGGCGACGGCGGCCTCGACGTCCTTCTTGGTGACCCGGCCGCCCATTCCCGATCCGGTCAGGGCGCCCAGGTCAAGGTTGTTCTGTTCGGCCAGCTGGCGGACCGCCGGGGAGAAGCGGTGCTCGCCGGATTCCAACTTGTCCCCCTCCGAGGCCGCGGCAGGCTGCTCCTCGGTCGGCTTGGGTTTTACTTCGTCTGCGGGTTCGGCTCGGCTGTCCTCGGGAGCTTGCTCGGCAGGTTGGGCCGTCTCCTCGGTAGGTGCAGCAGCGGCCGCGGGTGCCTTCGCCTCTGTATCGGCGGGGGCGCCGGCACCATTGGCCGCGCCCTCGCCCGCGCCCGCGCCGTCGCCACTGACCTCGACGACAGCGATCTCGGCCCCGGTTGGTACGGTCGAGCCCTCGGCGGCGATGATCTCCTTCAGGATGCCGGTGATCGGCGACTCCATGGTGCTGGCGACCTTGTCGGTCTCGACCTCCATCCAGGGTTCAAACTCGACAACCTTGTCACCGGGTTTGACCAGCCACTTGGCGATCGTCCCCTCGTGGACCGACTCGCCGAGCGGCGGCATTGTGACGCGGACGCTCTTCGACATCGTTCCTAATACTCCGCCAGCTCGCGAAGGGCCTTCTCGACCTTGGCGGGGTTGGGCATGAACAGGTCCTCCATGGCCGGAGCGTAGGGCATCGCCGGGACATCGAGCCCGCCGAGGCGCCTCACCGGGGCGTCGAGGAAGCGCCAGGCTTCGTCGGCGATCAGGGCCGCGATCTCCGAGCCGATCGAGACGCTGAAGTTGTCCTCGTAGAGCACGAGCACCTTGCCCGTCTTCTTCGCAGCGCTGATGATCGGCTCGACCGGCACGGGGTAAACGGTTCTTAGGTCCATCACCCCGACGCTGATTCCATCGGCCTCCACCGCCTTGGCGGCCTCCAGTGCGTAATGGACCATCAGGCCGTAGCAGAAGACGGTGATGTCGGTCCCTTCCCGGGCGGTCCGCGGCACTCCAAGCGGGATCAGGTATTCGCCCTTGGGGACCGCCTCCTTGAACATCCGGTAGAGCCGTTTGTGCTCGAAGAAGAGAACCGGGTCGGGGTCGCGCATTGCGGCCAGCAGGAGGCCCTTCGCCTCGTAGGGGCCTGACGGGATCACAATCTTGAGGCCGGGCGTCGCGAAGCGCGCCTCGATCGACTGCGAGTGATAGAGGGCGCCGTGGACGTGGCCACCCATGGGGGCCCGCACGACGATCGGCACGCCCCAATCACCGTTGGTCCGGTAGCGGAACTTGGCGATCTCGTTGGTGATCTGGTTGAAGGCCATGTGGGCGAAGTCGGTGAATTGCATCTCGGCCACCGGGCGCTTGCCGGCGAGGGCGAGGCCGAGCGCGACTCCGGCGATCGACGACTCGGCGATCGGGGTATCGATGACGCGGTCTTCGCCGAAGCGCAGGTGCAGCCCGTCGGTGATGAGGAAGACGCCGCCTTTGGGGCCGACATCCTCGCCCAGGATGATCACCGAGTCGTCGCGCTCCATCTCCTCGGTCAGGGCCTCCCGGAGGGCGGAGACCATGTTCAGCTCCTCGCTCTCCCCGCCCGACGGCTCGATGGCAGTCGGGACCGGCTCGCCGTAGACGTTGGTGAGCGCCTCCTCTGCCTCCGCGTCGCGGGCGTCGAGCGCCAGGCGGGTCGCCGCGGTCACGTCCTGCTTGACGCGCTCCTCGTATTCGGCGACCTGCTTCTCATTCAGGATGCCCTCTTCGAGCAGGCGCTTGCGGAACCGCTCCAGGCAGTCGTTGTTGGCCAGCTGGTCGAGCTCCTCCGCGGAGCGATAGCGGCGCTGGTCGTCCTCTGACGAGTGAGCGCCGAGGCGATCGACAAGACACTCGATGAGGGTCGGCCCCTCGCCCGCGCGAGCCCGCGCCACCGCCTGCTTGGCGACGTGATAAGAGGTCACCGGATCCCGGCCGTCGAGCGTCACGCCGGGGAAGCCGTAGCCGGCCGCGCGCTGCGCCGCAAACTGGATCGCATACTCCTTGCGGTAGGGCGTCGAGATCGCGAAGCCGTTGTTCTGGCAGATGAAAATCTCGGGCAGCCGGTAGATCGCGGCGAAGTTGAAGGCTTCATGCGCGTCGCCTTCAGCCCCGGCGCCCTCGCCGTAGCACGTCATCACGACCTTGTCGGTCTTGTCCATCTTCAGCGCGTAGGCGACGCCCGCCCCGTGCACCATCTGGGTGGCCAGCGGGGAGCCGCCGGAGATGATGTTGAGCCGGGTGTCGGAGAAGTGGCCCGGCGTCTGCTTCCCACCCGAGGCGGGGTCGTCCGGCTTGGCCAGAACGGAGAGCATCACGTCGAGCGGCGTGACTCCCATCCGGAAGCAGAAGACCACGTCGCGGTAGTAGGGCGAGATCCAATCGTGCTTTGGCTTGAGCGGCCAAGCCACGCCGATCTGGGCTGCCTCGTGGCCGGCGCCGGAGAGGATGAAGGGAGCCCGGCCCTGCCGGTTGAGGACCTGGCAGCGGACGTCGATCTGGCGACCCAGGAGCATGAAGTGGAACCACTCCCGCAGGGTGTTCTCGTCAATGTCGGTGTCGCGCCAGTCGACCGGCTCCTGGTAGTGCCAGTCGGGTGAGAAGGTCAATTTCTCCTGGGTCTTCATCGCTTCCTCAGATGTTCAGGGCGGCGCCGTCAACCGCCAGCGCGGCTTCGCCGATCGCCTCGCTCAAAGTTGGATGGGGGTGCACGTTCCGGCCGATCTCCCAGGCGTCACCCTGGAAGAGCTGGGCCAGGGCCGGTTCGGCGATCAGCTCGGTTGCCTGGACCCCGACGATGTGGGTGCCCAGGACCCGGCCGGTCTCGTCGGCGACGATTTTGACAAATCCCTCCGGCTCTCCGTGAATGAGGGCCCGGCCGATGGCCATGAAGGGAAACTTGCCGACCTTCACCTTGACGCCCTTGTCGCGGGCCTGCTTTTCGGTCAGTCCCACCGAGGCGATCTGGGGGTGGGAATAGGTGCAGCGAGTGATCAGCTCCTGGTGGATCGGCTCGACTCGACGCCCGGCGATGTCCTCGGCGGCGGTCACGCCCTCGTGGACAGCAGCGTGGGCAAGCTGATAACCACCGACCAGGTCCCCGATGGCGTGGATCGAGTCGACGCCCGTTCGGAGCCACTCATCCACTTCCACGGTGCCCTGCTTGGTCAGCCGCAGACCGGCCTCCTCGAGACCGATGTCCCGGCTCCGGGCGGCCCGGCCGACCGCCACCAGCAGCTGCTCGGCGCGGATCTCGCCGCTGTCGAGCTTGATCACGACATCGTCCGCTCCGGCCTTGGCCTCGAGCACCTTCGCGCCCAGCCGGACCTCGATGCCCGCCTTCTGGAATGACTTCAGCATCACGTCGGAGACCTCCAGGTCCTCCAGCGGAACCAGCCGTTCCAGCGCCTCGATGACGGTCACGCTGGGGACGCCCATCTGGTGGTAGAAGGTGGCGAATTCCACGCCGATCGCGCCGCCGCCGATGATCGCCACGGACTTCGGCAGCTGAGCCGCATGGACCGCGTGGTCAGAGGTGATGATTCGCTTGCCGTCGACCTCGATGCCGGGGAGGAGGCGCGGTGTCGAGCCGGTCGCGATGATGAGGTGCTTGGCCTCGAGCTTGCGATCGCCGGCCGTGATGGTGTTCTTGCCCGACACTGTGCCGCGGGCGGCGACCACCTCGACCTTGTTCTTGCGCATCAGCCCCTCGACCCCCTTGGTTAGAAGGCCGACGATCGAATCCTTGCGCTTGACGATGGTGGGAAAGTCAACGCTGAGCCCCTCGACCCGGATGCCGAACTCCACGCCCCGGTCGCGCAGCCTATAGAGCAGCTCGGACGATTCGAGCAAGGCCTTGGTCGGGATGCAGCCCCAGTGGAGGCAGGTGCCCCCCATCTTCGCCTCTTCGACGAGGGCCACCTTCATGCCCAGTTGGGCACCCCGGATGGCGGCCGTGTACCCGCCAAAACCCCCGCCGAGGACGACCAGGTCGAGTGTCTCAGCGGGCAAGGCGGTACTCGCGATGGCGGCTCACTTGGATCCGATTGTATTGATTCCCGACTCGAAAGGGCTCACCCGGCAAGCCAGGTGAGGAGCCTAGCCCTTTGCTTTCAGCACCACGAGGATGGCGGGGCCGAGCAGGATGATCCATAGCGTCGGGAAGATGCAGCCGACCATCGGCAGCATCATCTTGAGCGATGCCTGGGCGGCCAGGGCCTGGCCCCGCTGACGGCGGCGGCGGCGGAGCTCGGTCGACTGGATCCGCAGGATCTTGGCGATGCCGACGCCCATCTGCTCGGACTGGATGACCTGCTGCACGAAGTTGTTGAGGTCCTCGACCCCGGCTCGCTTGCCCATGTCCTCCAGCGCCTCCATGCGGGGCCGGCCCAGCTGGACCTCGAGCAGGACCTTGGCCAGCTCCTCGGTGAGCGGGTTGTGGTACTTGTCAACGACGTTCCTGACCGCGGCATCGAACGACTGGCCCGCCTCGCTCGAGATGGTGAGCAGGTCCATTGCGTCCGGCAGCGCTTTCTGGATGCCCTTGCGGCGCTTGTCGCCGAGAGACTTGACCCAGAGCATCGGGCCGAAGAAGCCGATCCCGGCGCCGGCCAGGCCACCGATCAGGATGCCGATGGGCCCCCGGCCGAGCAGGGCGCCGATCAGCGCGCCGAGGACCAGGAGCAGGCCACCCACGGCGGCCCGCATTGCCTGGAAGCCGCCGACCGTTAGGTTGGCGGGGTTGCCGGCCATGCTGAGCTTGATCCGCATGGCCTGGGTCGACTTGGCCGGCGTTCGGTCGTCGACCAGCTTGCCGATCCTCTCCAGAAAAGGCTTGAGCACGCGTTCCGAGAATGGTCTCTGCAGCTCGATCTCATCGATCGAGGCCGCCTCGATTTCGCCATAGCCCTTGAGGATCTGCTCGACCCGGTCGTTCTGGACCAGGGCCGTCCGATCCATGCCTCGGAAGACCGCGAAGATCCCGACGGCGAAGAGAATGCCGAGGAGGACTGCCGTCAGCATTAGACATCCACCGTGGCGATCTTGCCCATGATCAGCTGGCCCATCCCGAGGAAGAAGAGCGCGCCGACGAGCATGCCGATGCCGATCGGGCTGCCGACCATCGGCACGAAGTAGGCGGGGGTGACGAAATACATGAAAACTCCCAGGACGATGGGAAGCGCGGTGATCATGTAGCCCGACCCGCGGGCCTGCGCTGTGAGCGTCGACATCTCGCCCTTGATCCGCACCCGCTCGCGGATCGTCTCGGCGATATTCTCGAGGATCTCGCTGAGGTTGCCGCCGATCTTGCGGTTGATGCCGATCGCGGTGACGACGAGGTCCAGGTCGGGGCTCTCGACGCGGCGGACCATCCGGGCCATCGACTCCTCCACGCTGGCGCCCAGGTTCACCTCCTTGACCACCCGGTCGAATTCGGTACAGATCGGCTTTGACGCTTTGTTCGCCACGACGTCGATCGTCTGGGCGAGGGAGTAACCGGTCTTGATCGCGTTCGACATCATCACCAGCG
>JRHI01000516.1_pt1 | contig 41105 bp, 36 predicted proteins | sample 215371 | NCBI WGS metagenome assembly JRHI01 (sample SAMN02929681, study PRJNA255918) | sediment metagenome | biome: cave system; feature: Ice Cave; material: Sediment; isolation source: sediment from deep within a dark volcanic ice cave with no known source of... ... | reverse complement strand
CTTGATGCACCTGCGCAGTTTACGCTGCCAAGTTCAGGGAACAGCCTTACCTACGGCGACTCGTTTGTGGACTATTTTATCTACCGGCCAACCGGCACACATGCAATTTGGGTGTCGCTAGGTAACTTGTCCTGGTCTTGGGGCGCTACGGTAACAAACAATAGCGGAACCTATACACTCTCCAACGTGACAAACTCCAATCAGGCAACGAAATCAAGTTCGACAACGGAACCTACTTGGACCACGATATATAATCCAATAACATGCGCCACAGGCAAACGTCTTGACGACTGCGCAGTCATTGGCGCAATATTAGAGCTTAAGTCCAGGAAAATCTATCCATCCGGACGTGGTTTATCAACGGCCAGTGACCTGGACTATCCCAATCATAATGGGCAAACCTGGGGCATTTGAGTAATCGCCACAAAGGCGAATTCGTTCGGGGTTCGGTATCCAACCCAGGTGTGTGGCCGGTTCTCGTTGTAGTCGCGACGTTACGCTTCGGTGATTTGTCGGGCCTCATCGATGCTCGCGAAGTTGTGCTCGTTGAGACATTCGTTCCGTAGTTCGTCGTTGAAGCTCTCGATGAAGGCGTTTTGAATGGGCTTCCCAGGCGCGATGAAACGCAGCTGCATTGCGCGCCTTTTTGTGACCATCTTTTATTTCCGCGTGCTAAGTGTGGACAAACTAGTCTTAGCGTAACACAACCTTGAGCGCCGGTTCGAGCCCTTCCTCAACGTGAACGCTGTGCTCACCAAGCGCATCGAGAATAGCACGAATGCGAGAGGCATCGGGATGGATTGCGGTGACCGAGACGAGCGATAGGCTCGACTCGAGCGAGGACGCGGGATGAGGCGAGATTCCCCAGTCAATATAAAAGGGCAGTACGCCACCTTCGCGGTCAGCCATGGGTGAAGTCATCTTCCAGGATATTGTGCTGCCGTCGTCGCGCGTGCGCGACATCGACGAGATCTCGCCTAGATCGTAGCCGACCGAGCGCGCGACGGTGGTGATCTCTTCGAGCGGCCGCGAGCCACGGGCACACCAAGCAGCAAACCGCGGTTCCGAGCCCACGTCCAGTGAGAGGAAGCGCGTGTCCACCGGAACATCTTGTTCCGGATCGAGACCAACGAGTTCAAGATACATCTTCTCGCCGAGTCCGACGAGTGCATTGCGGGTGCCCCAGCCGATGTGCCTCCCGCCGGATACCGGCGTGACGCCAAACCTTTGCGAGAACTCGGCGATCGCGCTATCGAGGGCGGGTGCCGCATAAATGACATGATCGATCATGGCTCGTTCCCGCTTCCGCGGATCATTCGTAGACGCTGATCAGCGCATGTCGTGCGCGATGCCCGCGTTATAGGAGGTGGTCCGGCTTGGCTTCCTGCACATTTCGCAAGGTGTTTTGACGACGTATCTGACGACCTATGCTGTGAAAATCTGCGCGACCGGTTTCGCCGGCGCACCTCGAAATTTGACGCGACCTCCGAACGTCGTAGCACGAGCCAGCCCAACTGGCCCGATACGGATAGGCCTCGAGTGGCAACCCATTCAGGCAGCCGCGGCGGCCGGGCGACTACTGCCCCGATCATCGCAAGAAAAATCCCAGCGGCCGCGATCTGAATCATGCGGGCTCGCAGATCCTCAAAGTTCGTCCCCGCGAACGGCCTTCACACCTTCGACGATCGGATCGGCGGCCCGGCGGTGCGCAACCGCCTGCCGGCGATCTGGCCGAGGGGATTAATCCAATAAGAGGATATCTTGCGTGGCAGGCAGGTGACCTTCCAGGTTATCTCTTTTTCGCCGCGGCGTAAGTCGGGACATAAACTTCAACATGACCTCTGGCCGCTTGGGCCGGGGCGCGCCTAACCTCGATCTTGACGTCCTTGCCAACCTGCGTTAGAAGATTCAAAATCTTGTCCGTAGAGAATCCGCGGGTATCTCCACGAAGTAGTCTTGAAATTTTCGGCTGAGTAAGCGCCAACTTCTGCGCAGACCTTCAGCCGCTGAGCTATAAGCTCGAGATGATGTGTGGTGTGTTTTCTTTCCCTGCGTGGACTTCTTTTGAAATGCATGCAGCGCATAGACGACTCCCGACCATTTCGCGATATACATTGCTCTATAGGCGTCGCCACGGATTTCCGTGCGAATCGCGGCAACCTCTCGGGGCTTTCCCTTCATCGGCTTTGCACATTCATGCGTCAAGCCGACTTGAGCGTAGAGAATGGCATGCCCTATCACGTACTTCGCGCTCTTTGGGAAAAACCTCGCCAACCCTCGCCGCTCTTGAACTTTGAGCCCTGTTTACGGCCTCCTAGCGGTGATGCCGAAAACGATTGTCGATGGATGGCATGCAAGAGGTCAACGGTTCGACCCCGTTATCCTCCACCAGAACAAACTCAGGTCGCGTGGATCCTCATGGCACGTCTGCAGTGAACTCGGCTTTGCCCGACTTACCGCCCTGCGAGGCCGACACGTCGAAGACCCATTTCGTACCGTAGTTCAAGTTAGTGACGGCCGAGTACGTGCCGTCGCCCTTGTCTTGAAAGGTCAGAAGCGGTCCGGACATGGACATTGCCGGCATCGTCGTCGTTGAGCTGAGGGTCGCACCTTTGATTGCACTTCCGCTCGCGTCTTTGACGGAAATGGTGATCGTTTCGTTGCCTTGTTTTGGTGGCGACGGATCGAACGACATCGACATCGCGAAGTCCCCCGATGAAGAGGTCGCTGCGCTGCTCATCGTGGAGGATGAATGGCTGGAACTACAGCCCGCAATGAGGAACGCAACGAGGACAGCAACGAGAACGCTTTTCATGGAACGATACTCCTTTTTCGTTACGGAAGATCGCCGGCGGCATGATGAACACCGGCAACTGCGAGATCGGCGCGCGCCTGCGCCCGTAAGGCTGCTTCGCGCGCCGTGGCAGTCACCGAGAATGCGTCCAAAACCTCCAACTCGATCGCCTTACCGGCCCGCTGCCGCAGCTTAGCTACCCTAAGATTTTCCTGGGCTTCCGTCAAACCGGCTTGTGCGGTTTGTAGATTGACCTGAGCCGCTGTGAATTCTCGCCATGCATTGGCGACTTCAGCTTGCACCACGAGCGCGCGGCGATCGTATTCTATCTTCGCCTTTTCCAAATCGCTATTGGCCTGCGCGACCGCGGCCGAACGCGTGCCGCCGTCGACGAGCGGAATGGAGACCTGCGCGCTCACTTGAGACCCCGCGCTCCCCAAAGACGGAGTGGATGCACCGTTATACGTCTGTGCTGAAAGCGAGGCCACGGGTACGAACGCGGCCTTTGCTTGGTGCAGCGACGCGGCGGCTGCATCAAGCCTCGACTTGGCGGCGGCTAATTCAGGCCGTTGCATGCGTGCTCGGGCGATTACGTTTGCAAGTTGCTCAGAAAATGAAACCATAGTCAAGCCATCCGAAAGCTGAATTTTCGAGGATGGATCAAAGTTGAGTAGCACCTTCAGATCATTGACCGCCTCGTCACGCTCGGCAGCGGCGTCTTCTGCAGCCTGCCGCGACTGCGCAAGGCTGGCCTGGGCTCGCACGAGCTGGTATCGCGCCGCCTTACCAGCGCGCACCATGAGGCTCATTACTGCGACATTGCCTTGCTGATCGGCGACGCTGATTTCTCGAGCGTGGGCGACCGCTGCGGTTAACAAGGCACGATCGTATGCCCGGTATGCAGCGAAGGCCGCGTCATTTCGGGCGCCTGCCAAATCGTCGACCGCCGCAAGCGCCGCAATGCTGGCCGCACGCGCTCCGGAAGAGAGTGCCAGATTAAAAAGCTCAACACGGGCTGTTGCCGATAGATACGTTTGCTGCGCGACGGGCATCCCAAGTTGCGGCAGGTGCGCATTGGTCGCGATTGCCGCGAGCGAAACCTGCGGTAGCAGTGCGTTGCGAATGGTCGCCGATCGAGCCCGTGCAGCTTCGAGATCGGCCTGCGCAGCTTGCACGTCGAAGCCCTGCGTGGTGACGCGGGCGACTGCCTGCGCTTTGAACAGAGCGCCATTGTAAACGATCGGATCCGCAAACGCGGGCAGACTCGCGCCGATCAAGAGCGCGAGGACGATGATCCCGCTACGCATTGGCTGCTCCCACGACCGCTGACGACCGGCGTCGACGCCACCACACTCCCAGATCGTCGAGCGCAGCGTGCAGCGTCGGCACCACGAAAAGTGTGAGCGCCGTTGATACCGTCAGGCCACCAATGATCACCGTCGCCAACGGCGAGTATGCGTCAAGACCTGTTTTCGGGAAGAACGCAACCGGTGCGAGAACGATCAGGCTCACGATCGTCGTCATAAGAATCGGACGCAACCGAATTGGTCCGGCTTCGAGGATGGCATCGTCTCGTTTCATTCCGGCGGCGCGGCGACGCATGATGAGGTCCAGCAGTAATATTGCGTTGCTGACCGACATGCCGTTAGCCACTACGATGCCCAGAATTGAGACCGTAGAAAGATTCTGATGTGCCAATAGCAGCGCCCCAAAAACGCCGAGCAACTGCAGGGGGATGGCCAAAAGCATCACGAGCGGTTGTGTGAAAGACCTGAACTGTGCGACAAGCAGCAGGAAAATAAATAGAACTGCTAACTTCATCGCGTTTAATAGCCGGTCGAAACTTGCCGTCATCTCGGTCATGTCACCACGCATCTCAATGCCGTAGCCGACAGGAAACGAGACCTGCGCAAGGCCGCGCATAAGAACGTCCATGTCGAGCGCCATTTCGCCGGGGCCGCCTTTACGATAGTAGCCCAGCACGGATACCGTCCGCCGTAGCGAATCGTGCTCAATCTTAGTAGGGCCGGTCGAGCGCTCCAGCTGCGCCACAGCGGAAAACGGCACGACGGTGCCGTTTTTGCCAACGATTTGCACCCGAGATAAGTCGCCAGTCGTCAATCGGTCTTGGCTCGCGTAGCGTACGAGTACGGTGTTGTGACGGAGGTTTTCGGGATTGAAGTATTCGTTGGATAGGCCGCCATTGGTCGCATAGTATGCCTGGGTTAATACCTCGTCTGGCGTCAGCCCAAGTTGCGAGGCGCGCGTGCGATCCACTATCACGCGCATTTCGGGCTGCCCGCCGGCTGACGACGTCGATGCCTGCACAAGTCCGGGCACCGTCCGCGCCGCATCGGCTACTCCTGCGGCCAGGCGATGCACTTCGTCGAGATTCGGCCCATAAACGACGAGTTCTACCGGTGCGGCCGTCGTCGACATAACATCGGCGCCCAGCTCCTTCAGCGCGATGCGGCGCAGCCCGGGAATAGTTCCTGAAGTTTGCGCGTAGACAGAATCCATGACTTGCCAGATCGATCGCGCGCGTTTTTCCGTGGGCTTGAGCGTGATCATATACGAAGCAGCATTGACACCGTTCATCGCCTGGCCAGTGAAATAGGTTCCACCGGTAGCCTCGCCGATCTCGGCAGAAATTCGTTCGATCTCGGGCTGAGCAAGTAGGATTTTCTCGAATTGGGCCGATTTTTTTTGCATCGCGGCAAACGATGTGCCGGCATCCGCCTCCAAGTAGGCGCTGGCCTGTCCGGTGTCAGCAAGCGGCATCATCTCGCTGCCGATAAATGGGTACAGTCCAATGCCCAGATAGGTTGCGATTGCCGCCCCTCCGAGCACCACAACCTTATTCTCCAAGCTCCAACACAGGCCGCGCTTGTAGGCATCTTCAACGCGCGCAAGTCCGCGGCGGGCGGGCTCCAGGGCCCGAGCGACCGCTGTATCGATTCGCGTTCGCCAGGCCGGTGGCGACTGCTCGATTCCGTAAAACAGGTGGGCGGCGAGCAGCGGAGTGAGCGTGAGGGAAACGAGCAGCGACGCGAGTAGCGCGAAGACAATCGGCCATACTAATCCGACGAACATGATCTGCGTGATGCCGCCGCTTGTGAGCAACGGCACGACTGCGAGAATCATCACGCCAGTCGCTGCTGCGATCGGCAATACCACTTCCATGGTGCCGTCCACGGCCGCGCGCGCTGGGGATTTTCCGGCTTGGAGATTGCGATGCACTGCATGGATGACGACGATCGAGTCATCTACGACCCGTCCGATCGCAAGCAGCAGGCCCACGAGCGTTGAACTATTGATCGAAAGTCCCATGGGGACGAACAAAAGCACGGCGAGTCCCAGGCATGTCGGAATAGAAGTCATTACGATGAGCGTCGCGCTGACATCTTCCAAAAAGATAAGCAGTACCAGACCAGCAAGGACTACGCTGACGAGCAGCTCCTCGAACATGTTCTTCTTTAAATCGGAAACGAATCTCGAATTGTCGTAGGCCAGCTCAAACTTTATGCCGGGATGCGCTTGTTCGATTTGTGCGATGCGCGCCATGATGGCGGCGATCACCTGCGGCGAGCTGGCGTTTGGGTTCTCGACCACGGATACTTCTACGGTTTCCTTGCCGTTGAAGTCGTAGGCGGAACGACGCTCCGCAGCACCGTCGACGATCGTCGCAACATCGCGCGCGTACACGGTGCGACCATTGGCCGTCGTGAGCGGGAAAGTGCGTACGTCGTCAGCCGTCAGCACGCGGTTAGCGCCGACGACGAGAGTCTCATGATTTGAATCGGTGATCGTCCCCGCGGAGCGGCTGACGTTCTGCGCGTCGAGGGCGTTCTTCACATCCACCAGCGACAAACCGTACGCAGCCAGCTTGTTGCGATCAACGACGACTTGTAGTTGGCGTTGCACGCCTCCGAACGGCTGAACCGTCTGTACACCCGGAACCATCTTCAGCTGGCCGACGACGTTGTTAGCGACGAACTGACGTACCTGAAGCAGATTCCAGCCCACGCCGGTGACCGCGAGTTGAAGCACGGGCGTATTGAGCGGATCGACTGGCACAATCCACGATGGCTTGAGATTCGCCTTATCGTAAGGAAGGTCGGCTTGGGCCTGTTGCACGAGTTGCTGCACGTCGACGAGCGCGCGCCTCATATCCGTTCCGTATTCGAACTGGAGGGTCACGATCGACAAACCTTGCTGCGAAGTCGAACGGACGTAGCGAACGTCCTTGAGGTCCGTCATGCGCTCTTCGATCGGCTTGGAGAAGTACGTCTCCACGTCTTGCGGCGAGTAACCCGGAACCATGGTGACGACTGCGATCTGTGGGCTTTCCACGTATGGCATCATGCGTGTCGGTAAAATAAACAGCGCGGCCGCAATAGCCGCCATCACGAGCCCGACGTACGCTGCGATCACCGCATGCGGGTTGGCAAGCGCCCATGCGGGCATTGAGAATTTGCGGTCGCTCACGGCCGCGACTCCGCGATCATCACACCTTCTTGCAGGTCCTGGGCGCCTTCCAAGGCGACTCGATCACCCGGCTTGACGGCGCCGCGCACGCGAGCGGTTGTGCCATCGTCGGTTAAAACCGTAACCGGCACTCGATGCGCCGTGCCGTTGACGTCGATCCACACGACCGCATCCCGGCCGCTACCCAAGACCGCGCTCGAAGGTACCGTGGTGCCGCCGACTGGCCCCGCGGCACGCGGCCTTATCGTGACACGCGCGTATGTGCCTGGCAGCAGAAGACCGCCTTGGTTGTTGACGATCGCCTCAATCATGGCCGTGTGCGCCGTCGGATCCACAGCCGGCTGTACCGCCGTTACCACCGCATGGATCGTCGGCCTGCCATCAATGACTGCATCGAAGGGCGTACCTATCCCGATGCCAGCGAGGTCTTCCTGGGCGACGCTGGCTTGAATACGCACTTTGCCAATGACCGCAATGCGAAGAATTGGCGTACCGACGCCAACGTACGAACCAGGATCAACGAGCCGGCTAACGACGACGCCATCATCGGGTGCGACGAGTGTGGTATAGCCTGCCAAAATCGACTGCGCGGACGCGAGTGACGCAGATGATGAAGCTTTTTGCAGAGCTGCATTAGCCTGGGCCTGTGTCAACTCGATGTTTGCCCGTGTGTTTGCAACTTGATGTTGGGCGGCGTCAGCAGCAGCGAATGCAGTGGCCGCTTGAGCGCGCTCACTTTGGAATTCCTGAGGCGAGACGGCTCCGTTATCGAGCAGTATCCTTTCGCGGCTCAGTTCGGCGCGCCAATAGCGCGCTTGTTCCGCCTTGGAGCGCGCGTCTGCCTCAGCGATTGACAACTCGTTAGGCGCGTGATGGCGCGCCTGGATCATAGCTGCAGTCGCAGCACTATAATCGGACCGCGCTGCCGCCGAGGCCGACGCGGCTTGTGCGGAAAGATCGGGCTCGCTCAGCATCGCGACGACCTGGCCCGCCGACACTCGGTCGCCGTTGTAAACTTTGACGGCGCTGATCACGCCTGGCGTGCGAGCAGAAACATCTTGAGTTAGGAACGCCGAAACGATACCGGGCGCAGTGATGGCTATACCGTTGCCAGAACGGCTCACGGTTCCAAGCGTAACCGGGATCGGAGCAGTTCCGTGCACGTTGGACATTGCGCGCATGTCCATGGGCGGAGGCGCCAGCTTGCTCTGAAGGAGCGATACGCCGAGAATGACCACAACGGCCAGAGCGCCTACAACGGCGGTCGAGGGGCTAAGCCGTTTTGCTCTCTCCGGCGGCGTTCGGCTCTTTGCAAGATTCCACGCGGCAGCGGCTGCAATGATGAATAGAATCGCGAGCGCAAACGCTGCGACATGCCAGCTCCTGTCGCTCCCCCTTCCAGCGCTCATGCCAGTCATGGCGTCGGCGCCGGACGAGTCCGCGACACCAAATGCGAACGTCGTCGATCCGGTGATGCCGCCAGAAAGATTCAGCGTAACCGCCCACTGCGTCGCCATGGCCATCGGAAGATCGAAAGTCCATTCTCCAGTGTGGCCGGCAACCGCGCGCGCGGTTCCCGTGACACCAGTCATGTTCATGGAGGGCATCCGAGTTGTGTAGGCGACCGTTGTTTGCGCGAGCGCATCATTGCTGACGCCCGCAACGTCAATCGTTGCATGTTCTAAGCCGGGCTGCGGCGGATCCAGCGACAGCGAAAGCATGACCTGCGCGGATCCCACGTGCATGACCATTGGTGCTGCAAGCGCAGACCAAACGGTTACTGCTAACATGCTTAGCACAATGAGGCAAAAAAATATGCCGCGGAGTGCGTTCATCTATTGGCCTTCATCGTCAAGGTGCATGAGGTTGAATGCTGACTTGCCATGACTGGTGCAATGAGACCCGCCAAGGCGATCGTAGCGAGCACGGCGGCGATGCCAACACGCCGCGCGATATTTGCCTGGCGCGAATCGGTTCGTTCGAGCAGCGCTTGCATTCGCTTTCTCACCGTAGACGTTTGATTGTCAACGAGCGACGAGACGCCGACCAGCGCCCGTCCAGTTTTGGCAAATTGGAGCAAGGCGCCAGCGAGATTTTCGGCGCCCATTGCTTTAGCCGCAACGCTATCGGCGGCCAGCTCGCGCGCCGTCCGGTACGTTCGCATCAGATCATTCGCCGGCAATGGAAGCAGATCGACTAAGAACGATAGCGTTCCAGCCAGAATTTGGTCGCCATGCCGGGCGTGGGCGCGCTCGTGATACAACGCCGCACGAAGCTCCAGATCCGAGAGCGCATCTAGTGCGCCTGTCGACAGCAAAACCAGTGGAGACGTAACGCCAGCCAAAACGCAGATCGGCACATCTTCGATCACCTCACGCGCTTCAAGTCCGCAGGAAAGCGCAATCCCTCGCAGCCTTTCTGATGGCTGGGAAGAACGTTGGACCAGTCGGCGCACTTCTCGCGCTCGAATCGCGGCAAGCCAAACCGCACGAACAAGTGCCGCGGTCATAACAGCGATGACAACTCCAAAAATGAGCCGGCCGGCCGGAATTGATAAACACGCAGAGCTCATGCCGCTAAAAAGCGCTGCCACGGAAAGTACGACGAAGAGGGCGCCCGGAAGACCAGCTGCGGCTGCAGACAGCGGTGCTTGCCACGAAGGATCGTCCGTCATCCGGACGATGAGCGGCGCCACAAATCTGATCGCAACCCAGGCGGAAACCGGGAGTATGACAATAGCGCAAAGTGAAGCCAACAAGGTTCCCGACTGTGCGCACTGCGCGAAAAAGTCGATCACCTCACGCATCGTGTGACCGCCGTTTCCTTCGCTGCGCCAAAAGCAATTCGAATTCCGCGATCGATTCCGGATCGGCGGCCAGCTCGTCCGCGAGATGACTCAGTAATGGATTACGATAATCGCGTAGCAACGAATCGACGACGCCGCCAATCACATCGCGCTGGAAGTCGAGCTTCGACTTCTTTGCAGCGAACTCGTTGGCCCGACCGACCGAGCGTTTGGAAAGATATCCTTTGTCTGCCAGGTTCGTCAAGATGGTCTTTATCGTCGAATAGGCGAGCGGTGGCTTACGGTGCGCCAGCGCATCGGCGATGTCCCCGACAGTGACGGGCGCCGCTTTGCCCCAGATCACGTCCATTACTTCCGCTTCAAGGGGCCCGAATAGTGCAGCTGAACCGCGCAGACCCGGCCGGAATACCTTCATTGGCATGTGCTAAGGATGTTAGCACTTTAACAGGCTTACGGTCAACTCCGCCAGTGCGTCCCGTTCGGACAGCGGCTGACGGAGGCGGCGAGATCTAACGACGCCGATTAGCACAGGACGCAGCCTGTCGCCTCATTGAAGCCGGGCGCTATGGCCACATCCTTACGAACGGCTGGCGCGGTTGTTAGCCTTTGCGTCCTTATGCTTGGCATCGTCAAGGCAGCGGCCACGCCTTCAAACCAAGGATCGCCGCTCACGGCTAGCCAGGTGAAGGCGATAATCTTACGCGCTCCGTCAGGCAAACCGCCGAATCTCTCGGGCAGAAACCTGTCGGGGTTGGACCTCAGCGGAGTGTCTTTCCGGGGCGCAAATCTCAGCCGCGCCAATCTTTTCGAAGCGATTCTGATCGACGCCAACCTATCAAAAGCGCAGCTCAACGACGCGAACCTCTCGAGCGCGCGGTTGGATCATGCCAATGTGAGCAAGGCATCCTTGCGCGGGGCCACGTTCTTGACCACGGCCAAAGCTGCTGACTTCCGGGAAGCGGACTTGTCGCAAACATCGGGTTATCTGATAGCGCCTGAAGCGGACCTGCGCGCTGCGCGCCTGCGCCATGCACATTTAGCTCCCGAGATGAGCAACCAGCCCATGGGCTTGCTTCACACCATCCTCGCGCACGCCGATTTGACACGCGCTGATGCTTCGTTCATCGATCTGTCCTATGCGGATCTAAACTTCGCGATCTTCCGAGGCGCAATCCTCAAGTCAGCCGACTTCCGAGGCGCCGATCTCTCAGGTGCGGACTTCACGGGGGCCAATGTAACCGGGGCAAATTTCGCGCAGGCCGACCTTGCCGGTACGATCTTTGCGCGCATCGTGGGCCGTTCTGCGATGAAAGGTTTGCGCGCCGCGCGCAATCTCGACCAAGCTATTTTTCGCCGCTAGGGGTCACTATTGGCCGGCAGGCCGGCCGGCTGCAACCAGCCCGACGCTGCGCGCCTTCACGTACTCGTAAATGTGAGTGATATCTTCAGTGGAAAAGAAGCCCGCCCAACTCGGCATTCCTTTTCCTTTGCGGCCGGCCATGGCCGTAGCGATGAATTCGCTCTTGGTCATGCCTTGCTCCAGGCTCGTGCGCAGATCGGGCGCGAGCTCGCCTCCAACCGCATCCGGACCATGGCATCGAAAGCAATAGGAGTCAAAGAGTTGCCAGCCGTGAAAAACGCTCGATGTGACTTCATGATCCCGAACGAACACGGGAAAATCCAACGTCACCTTTTTGCCGTTCCCGAGGTCGTAGGTGTACGCTTTTGTTGAGGCGCTGGATCTTGCGCCGGATGTTGCGTGTTTCGATGATGGCTTCAGCGACAGCACCCACTGCACCATGCTCGTCAAATCTGCGGTTGAGAGGCTTGGATGAGGCGTCATAGCCACAGCGCCCCAGTTGCCGGATCCGCCGCTGCGTACCTTAGCCACAAGCTTGGCGACGGCGCTCTTTTGTCCGGCATATCTTTTTGCTATCGCCATGAAGGCCGGTCCTACAACCTTGTGATCAACCGCGTGACAAGAGAGACAATCGCTGTTCTTCACCAAAGCTGCGCCATTTTGTTGATCGGCGGCTTGGGCGCCGTCGTGCACCCACAAAATCGTCGCCGTGGTGACGAACGCACTCGCGATTACCAGCACCGCGGCCACGGCTATCCTGTAGCTCATTATGATCCTCAATATGGATTGATGTTCGGGTGGTAGAGTTTGACTCCATATTCATTCAAAATGGCCACCAGTTGCGTCTGATGGGCGGCGATTACCTGATCCAGCCGCTTTTTGAGCGTCTCGTTGCCTAGCCGAACGCCCATCGACATCGGGAAGATGTATTGTTCGGGCGTGCCGCGGCCGCGCGAATTCGGCAGGGGCACGACCTGGAGCCGCGAGTACCCGCTTTTGAGGAAGTAGCCGACCGCCGGTTCCCAGGTGATAGCCACTTGAATGCGGCCATCTCGCACCGCATCCAACATAACGGAAGGCGACTGGCCCTCGGTGCCGGCTACGTCGAACGGAACTTGGCGGGGAAGCAAGCCTCGTATTTTCAGTCCATCCTGCGGCGGCGTATCGCTCTCGTAACCGATCTTAGAGTGCTGCAGCTGCGGCGAGTCGAGTGACTGGATATCATAGCCCTTGGCTTTGTCGAACACGAACACGTACGATGACACGTAATACGGCTGTGTCGTCAGCAGCGCTATATTCGCGTACGGCACGTCCATGACAACGTCGCATTTGCCAGCCTTGAGGTTTTCAGAAATGAACTGGTCCCAGCCGCCCCGGCCACGTGTTGAAGACCACGTGTAAGACAGCTTGTATCCCAAATCGCGTGCGACCGCGTCCGCCAGCTTGTTTTCAAAGCCGTTCCCCGCGCGATCAGAATACGGCATGTAATTAGGATCTGCACATACCCGAAGCGTTGGTTGCGCGAAGGCCGGTAAAATTGTACCGATGATAGTGCCAAGGAGCGTGATTAAGAGCGGGATCGAAAATCTGCGAATCATTTTTACTCGTCTTGAGAAGTAGAAAAACCCCGATGCCGGCTGAGCCGGCATCGGGGTGGTTGCCCTTATTATAGCGAGAATACCATCAGCGTACCGCCCAGATTCGTGTACGACTTCAAATCCTGGGCTGCGTTGACGGCTCCCAAACCGGCGGTCGGCTCATTGAGACCCGCGGCTAGACCGATTCCGGCCCAACCTCCGACGCCGGTAAGCACGGCAACGTATTGTTTGCCGTTGTGTGAGAATGTCATCGGATTGCCAATGATACCTGATGGAACGTGGAACTTGTAGAGCAACGAGCCATCCTTCGCGTTGATCGCTTTGAACCACCCGTCCATAGTACCGTAGAAGGCCACGCCGCCGGCGGTCGATAGTACGCCGCTCCAGGCGGGGAATTTCTCATGGTCGCTCCAAGCGATTTGGCCTTTGATTGGATCCCAAGCAATCACCGCTCCGCGATAACCGCCGGGTCCCGGATACATCAGCAACGTTGCGCCGACGTAGGGGAACCCTGCTTTGTACTTGACGCTGAAAGCTTGATAATCCATGCAGTTGTGATTGGTCGGCACAATGAACATTCCGGTTTGCTCGTCGTACGAGGCGGGTTGTTCATCTTTGTTGCCCATCGCGGCAGGACAGATGCCCTTAACGTTGACACCTGCCTTCGTCGCCTTGGAAGCAACGACGATCGGCCGTCCGTTGCTATCGATTCCGGAAGCCCAATTCACCGACGGATCAAACGGCTTTGCCATCAATAGCTTGCCGTTGCGGCGATCGAGCTCGTAGGCAAAACCATTTCTGTCGAAGTGCACTAACGCGGGAACCGGATCGCTTCCAATATTCAGCGAGGCGAGGATCATCTCGTTGACGCCATCATAGTCCCACGCGTCGTGCGGCGTCATTTGATAACCCCAGGCTGCCATGCCGGTGTCGGGATTGCGAGCAAAGATGGTCATCGACCACTTATTGTCGCCGGGACGCTGCGATGGATTCCACGTGCCCGGATTACCCGTGCCGTAGTAAAGCAGATTGAGATTGGGATCGTAGGAATACCAACCCCAAGTCGTGCCGCCACCAAGCTTCCAGCTGTCGCCCTGCCACGTGGAGACGCCGGCATTGTGCGGACCCCTGAAATTCGACCCGATGAGCACACTGCTGTCAGGGCCGGCGCTGTACGCGCGCCAGATTCTGCGCCCGGTGTTGAGGTCGTACGCGGTCAGGCTGCCGAGCACGCCGAATTCACCACCAGAGATGCCGACGATCACTTTGTTGTGAACGATCAGCGGCGCATCGGTCACGGTCTGGCCCAACTTCGGATCGGCGTTGTGCGCCTTCCAGATGACGCGTCCGGTTGCCGCGTCGAGAGCGATAATCGTGCCGTCCAGCGCGTCTTCGATAATTTTTCCGTTCGCGTAGCCTATCCCGCGATTGACCAAGTCGCAGCAGGCAACTGCCACGGCGAAGTCATCTTGCCGGGGAGTGTACTGCCACTTGATGTGATAGTCGTCGAGGTCGACCGCGAAAACGTGGTTCGGGTAAGCACTTTGAAAATACATTGTGTTACCGACGACGAGCGGCTGGCCCTCATGGCCGCGTAAGGCGCCGGTGGACATCGTCCAGGCTACTTTGAGATCCTTGGCATTGTCGGTATTAATTTGATCGAGTTTGCTGTAACGGGTGTTGGCGTAGTTTTGGCTCGGCATCACCCATTGGTTTGGGTCTTGCGACATCGTGCTTAGGGCGTCAGCTCGTCCGGCCGCTGGGGCCAGCAACGTGCAAGCGAAAGCCGCTGCCGCCCAAAGCCACAATCGTTTCACCTTCATCCTCTGCTCCTTGACGCGGGTGCGTCGTAGATGGGTGTAACGCGAATATGAAGGGTCGGTTGCTTAAGGTTGGGCGCCGGGGTAACGAGGTACAACTGCTGGTCCGTTCACCTAAGCATGCCCAAGCATGCATTTGCAATCAAAAGCAGCCGTTAGTTCCCTTTAGATACGGTCGATTTTCCCCGCGCTAGAGCGCTTTTTCCTTCCGGCCACTAGAGAAATCTTTTCGGGACCCGAAAAGTCCAAGAGGAGCGTTCGATTCGACGCAAGAAAAATAAGCTCGCACAGGAACAACCTGTCGCCTCCTTTCGAAGGATGTTGGAATATGCTCAACTGGGAGAAGCCGGACTTCAAGCAGATCGACTTGGGCGCTGAAGTGACGGCGTACCTTGGAAGTGAGACCGACCCGACCCCAATCTAGCGAAGACTCGGTCAAAAGACTCGGTCAAAAGACTCGGTCAAAAGACTCGATCAAAAGACGCACTAGCCACAGCTTTGCTGTGGCTTCTGCATTTATTGCCACCGCTAACGGTTGGTGTCCGAAACGCGAACTAGGACTTCTCTCTTCCAGTAGCTTAGTTCTACGCTGCAAAGGCACGCGTTAGCGCGTTGGCTGGTAATTCAGTGCAATTGGCAAGGCGGGCTCCCAAGACGGTTATCTGATGTATCGAGCAAAACGCGCGGGCGTGAGTGGGGCTCGTTATACGCATTGATCGTAACTCTGAGAGGAGCATGCAATGTACCGACTGATCTATCTCGGAGTCGCTTGTGTAATAGCGGCTCTGCTGACTGGTTCTCCGCAGGCGGCTTTCGCTGACGACCAGTCCGCCGTGGTCGCAACCGCGGGCGGCGCGACAAACGGAGTTGCGCCAGGGTCGGGTCGCATCAGCCTAGCCAACAGCAAGAATCCTTTTGAGATGCTCAGTCCGGATAGCCCCGAAATTTCGGCGTTGAGCGTTCTAGCGCAAGATGGGTTTATCACGGAAAATCTATCGGCGCTTGCAGACAAAAAGCCGATGACGCGCTACAAAGCGGCAATCATCGCCGCCGAGGCGATCACCAATGCGGAAACCATGCTCCACAATGGCAAGTTAGCTGCCATCAGCTCCAAGGATCAAGCCGCTTTACAACAGACTTTCGAGTCGTTCAAGAGCGATCTGGCCACACTTAAAGGCCGCGTCGACACACTCGACACTCGTGTCAGCACGCTCGAACAATCGCAGACCTCGATGCACAATGAGATGACGCAACTGAACGAAACGGTTGCCGGGGTAATTCCCAAAATTACGAAACCTGGCTTTGAGCTTCACGGTGAATTCCGCGTACGTCCCGTGAATAGTTTTAGCCAGACGGCGAGCGGTGTGAACCCTGCGGGAGCTCCCTTATTGGCAGGCAGCTCCTTCACGCGAACCGGTGCGGTCGGCGACCTCGGCGCCACGATACCGATCGGGGATAATGGCTTCGGTCAGATGGAAGCCCGGTTGCGTCTGATAGGGACCGGCCACATCGGCGACAATGCCTCGTACATCATCCGCCTTTCGACCGAAGAGAATGGCGGCGCCAACAATGGGCTCGGGTCGTGGGTTCACAACGACTTCGATTTCTTTGATTACAACGTACCGAAGACGAGCTGGGAGTTCTATGGCGGCAAACTGCTCTATTGCTGCAACACGCCATGGCTGCCCAATGGCAGTGGACTCGTCGCGGATGCTGTGCCGATCGGCATGGCCGTCAAGTGGACCTCGCCAAATAAGCGCATCTCCGCCTGGGGCTCGGCGGGTTCGGTGAAAAATGCGCAGACGAGTCCCACCTTCATCTCCAAGCCGCCTAACAACATCGGATTCACTCAAAACGTCAGCGCCTTTCACGTCGAGGGCAATCTTGGCGTAATCCAAGTTGCATACAACTACCTGGCACTCAACTCGCAACCGATGACGAACTTTGTGGGCGGCGTGCCGGTTCTCGGGCTTGGGCCAGTCGCGGTAGGATCGTTTTACGCGACCGGGCACATCTCGCCCATGCTCTCCGCGCAAGCTGAGTATCTCAGCCGCTACGGCAATGACTCGAGCACCAACAAGACATGGACTGATTCTGGAGCCTTCCTGTTCGATCTCAACTTGGGAGGGACAAGCCAGTACCATTCAAGCGGCAGATTTCGCTATGTCGCCACCGGCCAGAACTCGGTGATCAGCGGATATTCGATCATCAACAGCGTGGACAGCATGTGGAACGGGCAGTTCCTACCCACAGCGACCAACGTGCGCCTTTACGAGCTCGGCTATTCCTACCGCTTCGACAAGAACGGCCACCTCGATCTCGATTACGGGAATTCGACTCTCGGAACCAACCTGACCGGCATCGACGGCAGTACGCTACGTAAAGATGACCGGCATCTGTTTGTGGTCACTTCGGGGTTCAACTTCTAACAAAGATAAGGCAAACGAAAAACCACACAACACGACAAGGCGCGACCTAAAAGTCGCGCCTTCCCTTTTCAACGGAATCTAATTACAAGCGGCAGGCTTAAAATACTTCGACCGGATTTGCGCCCGCTGCAGTAAACAAGCTTTTCACTTTGTCAACATTCCCAGGGGCGGGGTAGCCGGCAACTGTCTTCCCGCGTTCGATCGCATTGCCATAGAAATCGAAACGAGTTTCGGGTATTTCGAGGTCGCCCAACAAGCGCTCGACCGTATCATCTCTGAAAGCTCTCGGCGTGGGGTTGTACGCGGTCAAGCCAGGGACGGACGTGCCGCCGCCGCTGGTGATAATGCCGCCGGCCGATCCAATCACGCTGTCCTGGTCACCCGCGTAAGTGAATCGCAGGCCCGTCTCTATCAAATCGGTCGATGGAGTTTCCGGTGATATTAACTCTAGTTTGTCGAGACTCAGGCCGTTCGATTTCAGCGAATCGGTGAGTTGAGAAATTGCGCCATGATCGGGGAAAATGCCGACAACCACACTTGCCATCTAGATGTCCTTTCGTTTTGGAAAGCCGGGGTTCGAGAACGCAGCACGCGGCCCTGTCAAGAAGCTGGGACGGCGAGCCGCCAGGGCGCGAGACTAAGTATTACGAACGCTCGAGGCAGATCTCACCGGAGCTCTTCTCCTTACAGCCCCTGGAGATTTTGTTGTGACGACTGCTGCCTCAACGATAACAGCCGCTCACGCAGGCGACCAGGCCGTCCGATTCGATTGGTTGCTAGCCGCGAGTTGCACTTGGCTCGTCGGCGGTCTTTTCATAGATGGCTGGGCGCACTTCCATCTGGCAAGCAGTACGGAATCATTCTTCACTCCCTGGCACGCCTTGCTCTATTCGGGGGTTTTGGCATGCGCGGGGCTTCTCGTGAGCGCGATTCTGACGAGCCCGCATCGAGCACAACCGCTCTGGCGTCGAGTGCCGGCAGGCTACGAAGCCTCGGTCATTGGACTCGCGGTCTTTGGAGTCGGCGGAGCCTGCGACATGCTGTGGCATGTTTTAGTTGGCGTGGAAAAAGATATCGCGACCCAGCTCAGCCCTTCTCACTTGTTTCTGGCGACAGGGTTTGTGCTGATAGTGAGCGGTCCATTTCGCGCGGCCGCCAACCGGATTGCCTTGCGCAGAACAACAGTCACTTTGAAGTCGCAGTTTCCCGCCATCTTTTCTCTCGGTCTTGTCTTGGCGATCCTCACCCCGTTCACGAAGGCTCTTCAGCCGACATTTATGCCGCTCGAGTCGCGTGACTGGCAGCTCAACTCGCCGTACCTCGTCGGTCCGCTGCTGCCGGATGTCAGGTATCTGCAGGAAGCGCTCGGAATCGCCTGTTTCGTGGTACAGTCGATAATCATCATGGCTTGTTTGCTGACGGCGTTTCGGCGCAATTTGCTGCCGCCTGGGTCCGTTACGCTTATCCTCGCAACCGCGACTGCGCTTTTTGAGGTTTCATTCTTACCGGTCAGCCTGGCCGGCGGTCTGGTTGCGGATTATTTCCTGTATCGCTGGCGCCGCTTGGCGCGACCGTACTTTTTGCGCATATTCGCTTTCGGATTGCCGGCACTTTTGTGCGCGTTTTTTCATATCGAAATCGCCGTTATGCGCGGCGGCATCTGGTGGCCGGCTCACTTGGTTGCAGGCTCAATTGTGCTCTCGGGTCTCGCAGGATTCGGCATGAGCTTTTTAATGCTCCCGGAAATTGAGCATCGTCCCGTTGCGTTTGCGGATCAGCTGTGAATGAAGAGATCTGCCGGGCAATAGGTCTTGATCACGATCGGTTGGTTGGGTTGCCGCGATGATCCAAAGACCGTCAAGCCCGTTGGAGAAAACGATGATGCTGCGCCATCGGCGTGCTCATCTTCTCAGTTCAGTGAATTCTCACATCATATTTCAAGAAGACGCTTGCATGGGGCAATCCGAACAGTTCTGTCGGCACGATTGGATTACCGGGCTGTTGCGCCTGCGGGATGCCGATAAACTGCAGGCCATAATCGAAGGCAGCCTTGTTGAAAATATTGACCGCGCCGAGCGTAAGCCTGCCTCTGCCGACTTCTGCGCCGACGTCGCCGTTTTACCATAATGTAACCGGGCAGATTGTTCAAATTATTGAGCGACGTGTAATAGCCGACGACCTGACCCGATATGCCGGATCGGTAATTCAACCGAAGCGCAAGCGATGCCTTATGCATCGGCACGGCGTAATACTGACTCCCGATAATCAAGCCAAGCGAGTTGACATAGACTGCCGGGTCGATAGCCTGCGGCGTTGCAATCTGAACATCGTATGACCAATCCGCAAAGAAATTCGCGCGAAGTGGATACGAGCCGTTGCTTTCGAACCCGCGATAGCGCGCACGGCCCAAGTTTTCAAAAACGTTGACCGCCACATTGTCCGTTGTGATCGTGCCGCCGCAGGGATTTTTGGCATTCAACTGCGTCAAATATCCCGGCGGTAGATAGTTTGGCCCAAGCGTAGTTGTGGACACATTGGTGCCGAGAAGCTGGTTGTAAAGAGGCCGGACGCGGCTTTATCGCCTTGGCCGCAGTGATATTTGGCCGCTGGACGCCGCTCGGCACAGCTGGCGCGTGTCTGTTCTTTGGTTTTTTCAGCAGCTTGCAAATCGCATTGCAGCGTGCGAGCGTCCCGGCACAGCTGCTAGAAATGCTGCCTTATGTTTTGACGATCGTCGCGATCGCCGGGCTTTTCGGACGCTCGCGAGCGCCCGCCGCCGATGGTGTGCCGTTTGACCCCTAATGCGCTTTTAGGGCTCATCCGCGGGCAGACGCTACACTCCAGCCGGGTGCCACACCGTCTTGATCTCCATGAAGGACTCGATCCAATGCGGCGCCTGAGCGCGAGCCGTCAGCCAAAACTCTTGTTTGGGCTCGCCGTTGCGCCGAACGCGCTTCACGTTTGCGCAGGCGGCGGTGGCAGCTTGCTCATCAAGCGCGGCATCGGCGATCCACAGGTCCAGAGCATTCACATCCATGTGGCTGGCAAGCGGGAGCGTGAGTTCGGGGCGATAACCGGTGAGAATGTTGACTACCCCTGATGGCACGTCCGAGGTAGCTAGCGCTTCAGCCAATGCGACCGCACTCAGCGGATCATCTTGCGAAGCGACGGCAACGACTGTGTTCCCGCCGCACAGCGTGGGGGCGATCGTCGAGATAAGGCCAAGGAGCGCGGGCGAGCTTGGCGCGATGATTCCCACTACACCGGTCGGTTCCGGACTGCTCACATTGAAATGGTTTAAGCCCACCGGGTTCTTGCTGGACAACACTTGTTCGATCTTGTCGCACCAGCCCGCATACCACACCGCTCGATCGATTGCGGCGTCGACCTCACGCTGAGCGGCAATGGCGGACCGGCCTGCTAACTCCAACGCATCCGCAAATTGCGATCGGCGCGACTCCATGAGCTCGGCCAAGCGATAGATGATCTGACCGCGATTGTATCCGGTGCGGTCACGCCATGCCGGCCACGCAGCGCGCGCCGCACGCACCGCATCGCGCACGTCCTTGCGCGACGCGCGCGCGACTTGAACGACCCGCCCGTCGCGCTCATACGGAAAAGTGCGGCCCGATTCCGAGCGGGTGAACGCTCCGCCGATGAACAGCTTGGGAGTTTTTCGGACCGTGACGCGTTGCGCCATCAGTGAGCCGACAGATACGGCCGCAAGCCGTGCAGGCCGCCTTCCCGGCCGAACCCGCTCTCCTTATACCCGCCAAAAGGCGACGAGGGATCGAATTTGTTAAACGTGTTTCCCCACACGACCCCGGCGCGCAACTGTGACACGATCTTGAAGTTCTTGCTGCCTTTGTCAGTCCACACGCCGGCAGATAGTCCGTAAGGCGTGTTGTTGGCTTTTTCGACGGCTTCATCGGGTGTGCGAAAGGTCATCACGGACAACACCGGCCCGAAGATCTCTTCGCGCGCGATGCGATGGGACAGCGCAACCCCGGTAAAAAATGTCGGCCGGAACCAAAAACCGCGTTGCGGCAAAGCGCATTGCGTTTCATAACGCGTGCAGCCGGCTTCTTCTCCGCTTGCGGCCAATGACTCGATCTTCTGCAGCTGTGCTTTGGAATTGATCGCGCCGACGTCGGTGTTCTTATCGAGCGGTTCACCGACCCGCAGCGTTTGCATGCGCCGATAGAGCTTCTCGATAACCAGATCGTGAATCGATTCTTGCACCAACAGCCGAGAACCGGCGCAACACACGTGGCCCTGGTTGAAAAAGATGCCGTTGATGATACCTTCTACCGCCTGATCGAGCGCGGCGTCATCGAAGATAATATTAGCGGCCTTGCCGCCCAGCTCGAGCGTCAGATGCCGCTGCAGGCGCGCGCACTCGCGAGCGATCTGCTTGCCCACGTCGGTCGAACCGGTAAAGGCGATCTTGTCGACGCCTGGTTGGATGACAAGCTGGGCGCCGGTTTCGCCTCCACCCGTGATGATGTTGACGACGCCAGGCGGCAGGTCGGCCTCTTGGATGATTTCTGCCAGCCAGAGGGCGGTCAGCGGTGTCGTCTCGGCGGGCTTCAACACGACCGTGTTGCCGCACGCCAGCGCCGGCGCGATTTTCCACGCGGCCATCAGCAGCGGAAAGTTCCACGGAATGATCTGTCCAGCGACGCCCAGCGGCTGTGGCTGTGTGTTAGGGAAGGCCCATTCGAGCTTATCCGCCCAACCAGCGTAGTAAAAGAAATGGGCTGCCGCAAGCGGGATGTCGATGTCGCGTGACTCGCGGATCGGCTTGCCGCCATCCATCGATTCCAAGACTGCCAGTTCGCGGCTGCGCTCGGTTATGGCGCGCGCGATGCGGTACAGATACTTGGCGCGTGAAGCGGGCGGGCAGCGGCGCCAGTAGCGGTCGTACGCGGCGCGCGCAGCATTGACTGCCGCTGCAACGTCGGCTTTGCCCGCATGAGCCACGTGCGCGAGGGTGCGCTCGTTGGCCGGATTGATGGTGGGAAAATAGCGCCGCTCTTTTGGAATAACGAATTTACCGCCGATGAACAACTCATAGCGATCGCGCAGTTTGAGATAATCGTGACCTTCGGGAGCCGGCGCGTACTGCCAGACCGAGGCGCTTGGTGCGGTGACCAGCAAGCGTGCTTGACCGTTGCCGCCGGGCAGCGTGCGAATCTTTGCGGTCTTTTTGGGTTTTACGCGCTTCGGCGTGGCCATGAAAAACTAGTCCTTTGTGAAGTAGTCTTCGGATTGATATGCACCGGTGCGTTCTTTGACGAGCTGCATGAGAATGTCGTTGAGCAGCGAGCTTGCGCCGATGCGAAAATATTGTGGGTCTAGGTACGCGTCGCCTCGAGTTTCTTTCACGAGCACTAAGAACTGCAACGCTTGCTTGGCCGTCCGGACTCCGCCCGCTACCTTGACCCCTACCGCGCGGCCGGTGCGGCGCTCGAAATCGCGAGCGGCTTCGAGCATCGTGAGAGCGACCGGGAGCGTGGCAGCGGGGTTGACCTTGCCGGTTGAAGTTTTGATGAAGTCGGCGCCTGCTTCCATTGCCAGCCAGCTGGCGCGCCGCACGTTATCATAAGTCACAAGCTCACCCGTTTCCAGAATCACCTTCAATAACGCCGGCCCGCAAGCGCTTTTCACGGCCGCGATCTCTTGCGCAACCTGAGCGTAGCGCCCAGACAAGAAAGCGCCGCGATCGATGACCATATCGATCTCATCGGCTCCTGCTGCAACTGCCTCGCGCACTTCCTGGAGCTTCACATCCAGCGGCGCGAGCCCCGACGGGAATGCGGTCGCAACCGAAGCGATCTTGACCGGAGAATTGCGCAGTGCTTGTTTTGCCGCCGCCACGAGATTCGGATAAATACAGACCGCCGCCACAGCCGGCACGGTCTCATCGCCGGCGTCCGGCGCGATGGTTTTACGGCAAAGTTGCGCGACCCGGCCCGGCGTGTCTTTGCCTTCAAGCGTCGTGAGGTCCATGCACGCGATAGCCAAACGCAGGCCCACGACCTTGGCTTGCTTTTTTATGCTGCGCGTGCCGAGCTGTGCGGCACGCTCTTCCAGCCCGACTGCATCGACGGGTACAAATGCCACAGCGAGACGCTTCGCTAAGGGACGCTCGCTTTCCGGTGTAGGGGCTTTTCGGTCGCTAGGTATGCCAGTACAGCAGCACGGTGCGCAGGATGCTTTCGAGCCCGGTCTCTTTTTGATTGGGGATCAAGTTGGCGTATTTGTCTGCTCGCGTGTTGATGGTGACGCGAAACAGACCCGCGGCGAGCAGGGGCAGCATGAGCGAAAGCACCCATGCTGCGAACGCAACCTTGCGATCGCGGATAACGCCGCCGTCGTGCAGTTCGGGGAAGCGCGGGGCCGCCGCAGTGATGATGGTCGCCGCGTCTTTGACGGCTTGCAGCAAATCCGTCGGGTTTACTTCGGCTTCTGCGCGCAAGCGCACCAGCATGTCGTCCTTGTCGGCCGCAGGCTCCATGTAACTTGCCGGCGCACCGCTTGCGGCCGATTCGAGGCCGCCGATGGTTTTCACCGGCAAGCTTTGGTAATCTAAAAACTCCGGGGTAATGATCCGCGTCCAGCGTCTCTGCGGGCTGGGACGGCGGTTGTTCCAGTTGTTCCGGAAGTAGAGGCAAAAAGCTGCCGCTAACAATTTTTGGTATGCGGTCAAACCTGGTCCGGCTGCGGGCGGATATTCCCGAACGATCGCGCGCGCTATTTCATCCGCCAGCCGCCGCTCACCGCTGGGGCCGAGGCGTGCCGGTTTATCCGGTAGGCGCCGAACCATGCCGTCGCCGGCGACGAAGAATTTGTCGATGCTGCTGTGGACGTAGTCCAGAACCAAGTGTACCGGCACGCCTTCGAGACCGCGCACAACAAGATAGAATGCAAGTTTGTCAATGCTGGCGCCGGGTGCCAAACGGCGTTCGGTGTCGAGGATAAAGCGGACGCGCGTTTCCAAGGCGAGCGGGATCTGGCAGTCGTTCGAAGGGATGGCGGGAACGCCGCGCAGCAAGCCGCCATTGACAAACAACTCCCATTTCGCCAAGTCAAAGGAGTAGCCGAGGAACGCCAGACGCTCGAAAAGCGCCAGCAAAGGGATGAGGCCGCTCGGTAATAGTTCCAACCGGGGCGAGGCGCCATGGGCAGAGCTGTTCGCGGTGAGCGCCATCGGCTTAGTACTGGTTGTAAGCGGTATAGCTCATAGTGCCGGTGGGCAGCGTCGTCTTTGTCTGGTTGTGGTCGTAGCGCATAGACGACCCGCTGTTACCGCTAACGTTGACATTGACGCCTGCATCGAGCGCACCGATCACGCTTCCGGTGCTGGTTATCCGGACAGAACCGTTGGCCGCGTAAATCGTGCCAACCGGCTCGATGCCAAACGGCGCTAAAAACACCGCGTCGGTGGCGCCATTGCCGCAAGGATTGCCCGACGTCACGTCATTTCCAAGCACGAGCATCAGAGTGTTGTTGTCCGGGTTTGACACTTGATAACCGCCGGTGCCGGCTGACGAAACCACGCCGTTGACGACGAAGGTTCCCTGCACTGAGTCTAAGTTGATAACGGAGGCTGTGCCGTTGATACACAGATTGCCGTTGATGTACACATCGCTGCCCGCCGCGAATGTCACCGTACCGCTCGTCAGATTGACGTCACCGTTGACGTACGTGTTGCCGCTGTACGTCTGGGTGCCGCCAGTTGAGATCTGCCCACCGGTAAATTGCGAACCGGCTTTTGAAAGCAACAGTGCGGTTTGCGCAGCTTGCTGCACCTGCACCGTATTGGGGAACTTTACCGTCGCCGCCCCTGAGTTCTTGACTCCGCCACTACCCGGGAGCTGGTCCACGCCGTGGGCAAAAGTATTGCCTTGCACTGGGCTGCCCGCCCCCATTACATTGATGTCGCGATTGGCATGTATGTCTGCGTCGCTGCCATATAATGGATCAGCGTTAATGGGTTGTGCGGTTAAATCATTGACATCACTAACTGCATTGATCACACCGCCCGGTAGCACCAACGGCGGCGCCGGCTCAGCGATCGCGTCGACATATACTTTGCGGTTGTTGTTCATGGCGGCTTCGCCGTAGATGTACGCTGCGTGGCCGGGGATGTAGAAGAGTTTGCCCGACGCGTAATCGGTTGCGAGGGCAAATGTAGGGTTGTTGAGATTGTTATAGCCGATGCAGGAACGGTTGCTCGCTCCATTGAGAGTGCCGCTGACGCATCCGTTCGGCTGCGTCGGATCTTCCGCCAATCTATTGAGTGCCAAGTTCGCGGCGGCTTCTGCCGAGTTGAGGACGCCGTATTTTGCTCCTACCGCTTGAGCGCTCGACGTTGCATTGAACGCACCGGTGATCACTAAGATAGCGATAATCAACAACAGCGCCACGAAGACGAACACAAACCCCATGGCAAAGCCCCGGTTGCCAGCATTTCCTTTGAAGAGCAGTCTAGTTGCGCGCATAGGTGTTGCTCGCAAACGTGGTGGACGACTGAGATGTTCCACTCGTGGTGCCCGCGGTAAGGCTGAACTTGACTATGTTGGTCACGGGGTCGACGCCGACTGACATGCTTGTAATATAATTCGAGAGCACCGGTGGCGGCGAAATGAGCATCGCGGCGGTAACGGCCGCTTGAGCGTCCACTGCTTTGATAATGGGTACGCCGCCCGGACCGGTCCCAACAACCGCGATCGGCGGCCCAATATAAGCGCGCATGATGTCGTACGCTGTACCGCTTGCGTTGGGCACGAGCCAGTAGACGATTATGCCTTGCCAGGCCGGATATCCGGTGTTTTGATCAACGAACTGGCCGGAGCCGTTGTCCGGACTCGCGACAGCGAGAGCCATTACTGGGGTCAGCGCCGAGTACGAGGCACAAGTCACTGGCGGCGACGTGGTACAGCCCAATACCCCTGTCGTATCGCTTTCGCTGAAGTCGCGCCGAATTTTATACAATGCGATCGCGGCCGTGTTCACATCGTCAACCTGGGACTGCAACTGTCGCGGCGCGCTCAAGACGGCGGGTACGATTATCGCCATGGCGGTGAGGAGCATGCCGCAGATGACGCTGACGGTGAGAACCTCGGCGATTGAAAAACCGCGTTGAAAGCGTTGGGAGTGTTTCATGATATTTGCTGTGTGGCGTAGCTTTCTACTGAATACGATCGGGCTGCGCCATTTTCAATCCAGTTGACGAAAACGGTACAGTGCTGCAGGCGTGTGTATGTGGGCACCGGCGTGCACGTGCCCGTCAGCGAAAAATTGCCGGGCGAGGTATTGTGGTGATTGGTTCCCATGATGGAATCACCGCCGTCAATGGGTACCGCAGCTGGCGGCGGTAAAGACTTGCTTTGCTCCACCGCGGAGCGCATTGAATCGAGATATTGCTGGCCGGCGCTCACTGCTTGCAGGTAGATGTTGGCGTGCCGGGTGGATTCCATCGAAAAGGGGAGGAGGCCGAAAAAGGTCGCCAAGGCGATGCCGAAGATGGCTATTGCAAATAGCGCTTCAAGTAACGAAAACCCGCGACCATTCCGGTCAGTACGAAGCGCCATGAGTCAACAACCTCAAACTGGTCCCCACAAGGTGAATGCCCAAGTTTCGGTGACGGGAGTCACGTTCCTCGACTGGGGTGACTATTTCGCTCCGGCGGGGGCCATACTCACATGGCTTTTGGTATCGCGATAGTCCGGATCTGCCGCACGAAGCTTTTCGAACCAAGCAGCGCTGGCGGCTGCGTCCCCTTTCTTTTGCTGCAGCGTTACCATGTTATATAAAGTCTCGTGGTAGTGCGCAGGAAGGCTACCGGGCGTGGCAATGGCTTCAGAAAGGCGGCGCTCGCCCTCATCGAACTTCCCGCTTCTCATATAATAAATCGCTTCGATGTTGCGGCTCAGCACCTTACCGTTCTTTTCGCGGGCCAGCAGCTTGGCCAGCTTTAGCGCATCATCGGACTTGGCGGCAGTGAACAGCGAAACCGCGACCAGGTAAGTGAGGAACGGGTCGAGGTGCCGCGTTGCCAGCGCTTGGTTATAAAAGGTCATGGCGGCCTTGAAGTCTCCGGACTCGTTGAGCGCATCGGCGATGATCAGGCGATAGACGCCAGGCGTGGCGCCTCCGACCGCCCTCGACCACAGCGAGCGGACGACTTTGTTGACTTCGCCTTCATTGAGAAGAGCCATGATCCGCGCAGCCTCGTCGGCCGCAATGAACTGCTCTGCGCCAAGCAACTTGACCGTCGCAGAGGTCCTGGTAAACGTGCTGTGTCCACCTTCAATTTTCGGCTCGGTAAGCTCGCTGGAGCCATTTACAACGGCCGGCGCTGACGGCTGGCTGGTGGAGGCTGACTGAGCAGCTGAGGCGGTGACAGCCGCCGGGGCGCTTACGGCCGCGGTCACGGGTTTTGCTTGGGGTGTGACTGGCTGGGGTTGGCCAGTGACGGGCGCTGCCGGCGCACTCGCTGGCGCACCGTTGCCGGCGGGGACCGTCCCACCCTCGCTGTGCGGCGAAATTAATCTCGACATCGCTTGCATCTGGGTGGTGATCGCTTCGGTTTGCTGCCGGCGCGACTCGATGACCTTGCGCATGGAGTCCGCCGCTTTTTCTGCCTCGCCGCGCTGCTTGTGCAATGAGGCCATGATCGTTGCCAGCTGCGCACCTGCGGCGTCCGCCACTTGTTTGCTCTTGCCGATCTCGGCGAGGCCGCTCGCTATTTGGTCTGCATCGCTGCGCAGCAGCGCAACCGCATCATTGACCGCTGCCGACTTTTGTTGCACGTCGGCGAGCTGACGGTCGGCGACGTCGGCTGCTTCCCGTACCCCGGCGACGCGATCGCGAAGGTGCTTCACCTCGCCCGCCATGGCGGCTGCAGCCTTGCTCGTGGACTCGATGTTGCTGCGAAAGGATTCGATTTTGCCGCCGGTTTCACCAACCGCCGCGGAAACGGCCTGAGCCGCGCGTTCTCTTTCTGCAAGCAGTCCGTCGACCGAAGCCCGCAGCGCTGCCAAATCCCGAAGCGCCGCTTCTTTCTGGCGTGCTATGTCAGCCAGGGCGGCGTCTTCCTGCGCTTTGGCCTTCAGCGTCGCATCGAGTTGCCGCTGCAAATCGACCAAAGACATCTCGAGGGCCGAACTTTGGTTGTGCAGAGCAGCGACGATATGCTGGGCTTCGCTGAGATCGCGTTCCAGATCCAAGCTGCGGCGCTGCGTTTCCGCGACTGACGCCGTGACACGCTCAAGCGCTGGAGCGAGATTAATATCCTGATCCATCACCCATATCTAATCATAGTAGGCGCCATATGAGAAGACTTTGTTCGCCCTTTTCGGTCTTAAGACCTAAACAACGGGGTTACCCGGCATGGGTGCTTGCCTGGTAACCATCAGTCCAGCTAAGCGGCCGCACGCAGGCCTAGCCTGACCAATGCGGGTCGTATTGCGAGACCCTGAATGACAATCGTGAAAAGCACAACTCCAAATACCATTGCGATTAGCAGATCGCGGTGGGGCAGGCGCAGCGGAAGGCTGAGGGCGAGGGCCATTGATAACGCTCCGCGCAGGCCGCCGAGTAGGAAAATATGCTGCCAAGAGCTGGGGATTGCGCGGCCCAGCTTCGCGCTGACGAAGCTGAGACCATAGACGGAGACGACGCGCGAAACTGCAACCGCCACAACGCCCCAGGCGACGGCGACGAGCGAATGAAGCAGGATGGCGAGGTCGATCGATAGCCCGACAAGCAAAAAGAGCATCGAGTTGGACAAGAATGCTACCAGCTCCCAGAACTGGTTCACGGACTGGCGGGTTGCGCTGAACGAGCCCAAGCGTTCGCCGACACGCGACAAGAGCAAGCCGGCGACGATAACCGCAAATATTCCTGAAACATGAAAGGAATCGGCGATGAGATATGCACCGTAGGCCACGACCAGCGTAGTCGTTGCTTCGACCAAATAGTCGTCTATTAGCCGTAGGAACAGCAGCGCCAGAACGCCGATGAGAGCGCCGACCAAGATTCCACCGGCGCATAGCACCACGAAGTCCAAAACTGGCGCGACCCAGACGGTTGGCGCGGCTGACAATGAAACGAGCAATGTGATTTTGAAAGCCACCACGGCCGTGGCATCGTTGAAAAGACTTTCCCCTTCCAGGATGGTGGCGAGCTCTTCGTTTCCCCGCAGCGACCGGAACATAGCGATGACCGCGACAGGATCCGTGGCGGCGATGATCGCGCCGAAAAGCCAAGCGGCGGACGCTGAAAAGTGAGCGCCCCACACCAACACCAGCCGCGCCACTAGCATACCGACAAAAACACCGGCCGTGGCGAAAAGCGTCACCGGCAGCCAATTTCTTTTCAACAAGGCGAGTGGCAATGTCCAACAGCCCGCAAAGAGCAGCGCCGGTAAGAAGACGAACATTACGAGATCGGGGGTAAGGCTAAACTCGGCCCGGCGCGGTAGTAGTCCGATGAGAAGCCCAGCGGTCACAAGCCCCACCGTGTACGGAACGCGCGCGTAGCGAGTGGCGATCGCCACTGCCACCACGATCAGAAATAAAACAAGCAAATGCGCTATGGTCGGCGCGATCATATCTCTGCCGTTATGTTCAGCGAGTTCCTTCCACAGGTGGCCGAACTCGGCAGCAAAAATAGAACTTCATGCCACGCATCGACCCAGCGAGCGCCGCAGCCCCCGAAGAAATCGATGCCGTGTTGCGAAGCCAAGAGCTCCGCTATGGCCGGCCGCTCTTCAATCATCTCGTATTGGCCCGCTGCCCCCAGATTTTTACCGGCTTCCGCGCGATGTGGGATGGGATTGACGACTGCGGCCTCATGCCGCCCGCGTTGCTTTCTCTGCTCAATCTGAGAGTGGCAAGCCTCATCGGCTGCGGGCTCTGAATGGAGATCAACTCTGCGGTCGGCAGAGAGCAAGGGATGGATGAGGCGAAGATCCTGGCCCTGCCTGAACACGGTGCCAGTCCACTGTTCGACGCGCAGGAAAAGGCGGCTCTTGCATACGCCGACGCGCTGACCGAATCAAATACGGTGTCCGATGAGATATTCGCCCGCCTACGTGACCGCTTTGGCGACGACGCGATCGTCGCCTTGACCGCGGCTATCACGTGGGAGATCTGCGCTTCCAAGTTCAATCGCGCGCTGGAAATCGACGCGCAAGGCATCTGCCTCATCACCAAGCCGGAAAAGTGACGTTCGCCGCGAGCGCGCGATTTACGAGCGTCCGTATATCTTCGAAATTGGCGGTCGTCGCCTCGTCGTAGCCACCACGCTGCAACGCTCGGCTCAGACGGTCGCGCAACCAGCTGAGATGATGCCGCGCCAAGGTACGGGCATCGTTGGGCGTGCCGGAATCGGGTTTCAGCATGATATGCGTGAGCAGCTCGGCGTAGAAATGTTGCAGCGAGCGGTGCGCGCGCGGCACGCTTTGCATGCGGCCGTTGAGATCGCCCCACATGCTCGCATCCGTCCAGTCATACAAATCGGCCAGGCTCATGGTGTCTCGGGGGTGTGACACTCGAGACTCGAGGCCGGCCAAGCGCGCCAACACGCTCGGCTGCCACATCTCCGCGAGCAGCGCGACTTGGTACGTCTCGACATATTCGTCGACGGGGAAATCTAAGCGTCCGAGCTGATTGGGATTGCTCTCCCAATGTAAAAATCTGTCGTCGCCCAAACTATTGATGAGCGTTGGCGAAAACTGATAGGCACCATCCGATAGCACATAACGATCCAACAAAGCGAATGCGCGTTTCTCTTCGCTACGCGGCACCGGTGTAAACGGCAGGCGCGCGTTCGGATCGCCGCGATGATTACGCGTGAAGTATTCGCCGCCGACATAGTGCGTGGCCAAGCGCGCGGCTGTCCACCAGTTGCTCAACAAGACTCGGAACGTGCGGCGCGACTCGGCATAGCTATGCCCCTTGCGCGGCAACCGCTGCGTTAGGCTGTTGAACAGATGCTGGTCGATGCTCAATACGCTTGCCGCGTACGCGATCGGATCGGCGGAAAGGTCGAACTGGTTGACGCGCGGATCGGTTGCCAAGCCGATGTCCCAGGCGTTGTCTTCGTCGGTCGCATAGCTCAGTTCTGGCTTTGTGGTCTGCGCGGCGAGAGCGCGCAGCGCGGGCAGCTCTGAATCCGAGCTCGCCTTCGACAGGGGCTCGTAACCATATTTGATCGTGAAGTAGTCCCACGGTCCAAGGACCGTTTGGAAATACGACCCTTGCGGTTGCCCGCGCGGCGAGATATTGACCGGCGTATAGTCCATGACGGAGCCGCTGAGGCCATGGGCTTGCGTGAATCGAGCGTTGTGGATCTGCGCCAGCGAGTATACCGTTGAACCTTGAAAATTGTGACGCAAACCGAGCGTATGACCGCTCTCGTGTAAGACGATAGCGCTCAAGTACTCATCGATGAAACCGTCCGGCAAGCGTTGCGTACCGGGATACCTGCCTTCGCTCGTCAATACCGCTTCTGCCCACTCCTGCTGCGCAGCCATCTGCTCTCCGTAATCGCAGTCATTCTGGGCGCACGCTAGTGCTTGCGCCCCAGTCWACGCGGGCAGTGCTCCACTGGGATTCATTGCGTGTGCGACTGCGTTCAATGCGTGGGCGGGATCGACGATAGTCTGCAGCGTGTTGTGCCCGGCACGGAGCGTGTTGCCGTCGATGATGAGATCCGCGCGGATGATCTGACCGTTGAGCGGATTCACGAACGTCGGCGCAGCAGCGGCAAAGAGCGGATCGGCGGTCACAATCCAGCGCACCACTGAGTAGCGTATATCGTCCGGATCCCAGTTGGGATCTTTTGGCTGCTGACGAACCTGGATCGCGCGTGTGATGCCGACAGCTTCAAACGCCTTATTCCAGGTGAGCAGCGCACGGCGGATAGGGCCGCGGTACTGCGTGGGGATATCGTTCGAAAGATAATACACAATCGGTTGCTTAGCGGGCGACGATCGTGCGCTGGGATCGCTTTTTTGGACGTTCCAGCGGTTTACGTACCGTACGAAATTATCAGACTCGTTGAACGTGTCGAATTGCCGGCGCGCGGTGATGAAAAATCCGATACGGTCGTCGGCGTAACGCGGTCGATAGCCGTCGTTGGGCAATTCTAAAATGCTGTAGTGCAGCTTGACGAATACGCTGCGCGGGTCGGGAACGGTGTCGATCGACCCCTGGCCGCTCAGGGTGAGATCGGTTTCCAAATCGACATTTTTCGGAAACGCTTTGGTCGGACCCCAATAGCTGAGTGCACGGTTCAGCCCGTAGCGCGGTGCCAGCTGGTTGCCGCCCAGAATGCTCATCGCATCGCTGAGATATCCGATATCCGAGAACAACGCATCTGCCGGGAACACCATATGGCCGTTAGCATCGTCGATGCTCACAATGCCGTCGCTGGAAACGATCGACTCGGGAAACGAGTTCGCGACCGCTAAGGCAGACGGTGTGCCCTCCGCGACCTTGGCGTACGGGTTGGCTTCAATGCTAAGAATTTGATCCTCGACGCGGTGAAATTTCCAAAGCACGTCACGCAGATGCAGCCCGGCGAATAATCCTTTACCGACGCCGCTCGCCACGATAGGGGTAAGCAAATAGGGGTGATCGAGCTGGTCGGGCGCGATTTCAAAATAAACTCTACCCTGCTTGCGCCAGATCGTGAACAAACCGGTCTGCGAGGTCGCGCCTTCGACGAAACGCGCATACGGCATCAGGTTGTCGTGCGGCGGCCCGCTGCCGAACATCTTTTGAAAAATAGAGCCCGCGGGCGTACGGGTGGCTTGGGGCGATGGAGGTGCGCTGCTCAGCGGCGTAGGGGAGGCCATTGGAGTTGAACTCGGCGCAGCGCTCGGGGTTATGCTCGCACTTGGCGTCACACTCGCGCCCGGACGCGGACGCGCTGACGGAAAAGAGGTCGTCACCGGTGCGGGGGTTGGCGCGACCGTCGGAACAGGCATCGGCGATGGAGATGGTGTCGGAAACGTCGGCTGAGCGAGCGCAAAGCGCGGGCTGCCCAAAATCAAGAGTACTGCGATTACAATCGCCTTTGCCGTCCAACGCACGCTGTAGAAACCCTTCGTTTTTATCTCAAGCTGCCCGACAGCCGTTCTTTGACGTTAAAAAGAGTGCGACCTGGGCAACGCGTCGTACAGTGCGGCGTCGTGGATTCGGAATTCTTCGGCTTAGCCCGCCGCTTTTTGCTCAACATCGTTCCCCTTGCCGCCCGCGAGCTGCGCCAAATAAAAAGGCGCGCCGAGCGCATACCCGATGCCGCGTTGCGGCATGAAGCGCTGGCCAGCATAGCGCTGAAGGATTTTCACGTGCACGGCGGTTGCATTCTGGCAACGTTTCTCGACCCCAGGCTGGCGCGGCACTATGTGCGGCTGGTCGCTACCTATGAAACTGCAGTGGATTATCTCGACAACTTGTGCGACCGCACCGGCAGTTACGACGAAGACGATTTTCGCTCGCTGCACGCCGCTTTGCTCGATGCGATCGATCCGCGTTCGGTCCCTAAGCCGTACTTCGCCGAACGCGTCTGCGATGACGGCGGCTATTTACGCTGGCTTGTGACCGAATGCCAACGGCTCTTATCTGGCCTGCCTTCGTATGATGTGGTGCAGCCCCACGTGCATGACGTGACCGCGAGATACTGCGAATTGCAAGCGCTCAAGCACCTCGCGGTTGGCGAGCGCGAACGTCGTTGTGCTGAGACCTTCGCGGCCGTAGCCCCGGATCTCGCGTGGTGGGAGGGTGCTGCTGCGAGCGGTTCGACCATGCCCACTTTTGCCTTGACGTATGGCGCCGCTCGCGGCTGCGACCGTGCAGAGGCGCGCCGCTTGTTTAAAACGTATTTTCCCTATATCTCGTCTTTCCATATCTTGTTGGATTACTTCATCGATCAGGCGGAAGACCGTGCGCACGAGGAGCTGAACTTCGTCGCCTGTTATCCTGATAGATCTGCTGCCCGCGAGGGGATTGCCCTCGTTGGGAGCAGGGCGCTAGCCGCCGCTGAGAATTCCGAGCAGCCACGCGAGCACGTATTTGCGGTGAAGGCGATGTGCGGTTTTTATTGCAGCCGTCCGCAAGTCGCAGAACAAGGTTTTTCAGCGGATGCTCGGGTCATCGCACAAGCGGTGGGAGTGGATTTTGCTGCACGGCCTTGGTCGTCGGCGTCGAACGCGCTTATCACCCCGCTGTTGCAATTGTATCGTCGCGTGATACGCGTCTAAAAGCGTTGCCCGGCTGTGATATAATGAAGGGGCCGAGCGTGCCGGTCGACCGCGGGTGCGAGCAATCGTACCTGAGGAAAGTCCGGGCTCCGTAGGGCAAGGGTGCCAGCTAACGGCTGGTCGGGGCAACCCGAAGGAAAGTGCCACAGAAACAAACCGCCGTTGACCTTAACCGGTTGCGGTAAGGGTGAAATGGTGCGGTAAGAGCGCACCGGCGGCATCGGAAGATGCCGGCCGGGCAAACCCCACTCGGAGCAAGACCGTTGAGAGCGCCGTATACGCGGCCAGGCGGCCCGCTTGATCTCACAGCATGTCGCACGAGACGTCCGGTGACGGACGTCCAAGAGAGATGGTCGTCGCCATCTCGTCAAGAGATGGTACAGAATCCGGCTTATAGGCACGCTCGGCTCGTCAACCCGTTGTTGTGGAATCTGCGAGTCTGTATGAAGACTGTGGAGAGGCTATTGCCATGACGTTACCGTCACATGTGATCAAGAACCAAGCTTTCTGGGATCGCACGAGCGATGACTATCAGCAAAAGCATGGCGCCCAGCTGGATTGGCGCAGTCCGCCCGGCTGGGGAGTCTGGAATATCCTGGAAAGCTCTTTGCAGATACTCGGTGACGTCGCCGGTAAAGACATTTTGGAATTCGGGTGCGGCGCGGCACAATGGTCCATCGAACTATTGCGGCGCGGAGCTCGGATGGTGGGCATCGACGTGTAGCAACGTCAACTGGCGCACGCGAGCGAGCTGATGCGGGAAGCAGGCGTGGATTTTCCGCTCATCCATACCAATGCAGAGGACGTTCCCCTGCCGTCGCAGAGTTTTGACATCATCTTCTGCGATCACGGAGCAATGAGTTTTGCGGATCCCCATCTGACGATTCCCGAGGCCAGCCGGCTCTTGCGACCGGGCGGCCTACTCGCGTTCAACATGGCCACGCCCTTGCTTGAAGTGTGCTGGAACGAAGCCAAAGATGCCGTCGACTCGTGCTTGCAAAACAACTATTTCGAATTGCGCTCGAGTCAAGACGATCAGAGCGTCAATTTTCAGCTGCCCTACGGCGAATGGATAAGACTATTTCGGCGCAACGGTTTCATCATCGAGGATCTCGTCGAGCTGCAAGCACCGGTTGAGGCAACCACGTCCTACGAGGAATACGTTCCCAAGCAGTGGGCGAGGGCATGGCCTGCCGAGCACATCTGGAAAGTCCGGCGCGCGTGAGTTGGCGTCACATCCTGCGGCGCGACAATGATTTGCGCGCGCTGAAGCCCTCATCCATGCGATGCCAAAACGCGATCAGCGGCTCGTCCAATTTCCAGCAGAGATTGACGAGCTGACCCGCCCGCAGTGCTGGGAAGTCGAGCAGACCGAGATCTAAATCTTTCATCACGCAGCCGTGCGCTTGAATCTCGTCGACGAGCTCGACCACGCGGGCCTGTAACTCGCGCGCGTTGTTGGCGATCGTCGAAGAACGGCCTGAGGGGTGCGCTTCAGACTGCATACGCTGCAGCGCATCTACCTCGAGCAAACCGATGGCGATATCCCGCCGCGCCTGTACGAGTTCGTTGACCAGGGGCCGTAGCCCCGGTAAGAGCGCGTTTGCCTCCTCCAAACGAAATATTTTCATAGCTAATTATACGTGTTCGGCGGCGGGGTCAGCCTACCCCGTGCGCCAATATATGTAAGGTGGATCCAATGCCAGTGGGGAGACCGGCGCAAACGCTGTCCATCGAGCCTGCGGTGGCGAGCGGCGTCCACTTCGTCATCGTCACCGGCATGTCGGGCGCCGGCAAAAGCCAAGCGGCGAAGTGCTTGGAAGACCTCGGCTATTTCTGCGTCGATAATCTGCCCCCAAGCCTGATACCGAAGTTTGCCGAGCTGTGCACGGTCAGCCGCAATCTTCGCAACGTCGCGGTGGTGCTCGACATCCGCAGCGAAGAAATGTTCGGCGATCTGCTGGGCAATCTGCAAGCGCTAGGGCGCGACCATATTCCGTATCGCGTCGTTTTCTTGGACGCAAGCGACGCAGTACTCGTTCGGCGCTTCTCGGAGACCCGGCGCAAGCACCCGCTGTCGGCACGTGGACGGGTCAGCGAAAGCATTACGGCAGAACGCGAGGAGCTCAAGCCCATACGCGATGCCGCGGACGTGATCATCGATACCTCGGCGTTGACGCTGTCCGCCCTCAAGGAAAAGCTAGCCCACGCCATTAGCGGTATCGCGGAGCAACGCGCGCTCAGTGTAACGGTGGTGGCGTTCGGGTACAAATACGGCGTGCCGCTTGATGCAGATCTGGTTTTTGACGTGCGCTTTCTGCCGAACCCCAACTATGTGCCGGAACTGGAACCGCTGACGGGCAGCCATCCCGCGGTGATCGCCTACCTGGGCCGCGCCGAAGAAGTGCAGCAGTTCACGAAAGAGCTGCATCATTTTCTTGATTTTCTTCTGCCGCAATTCCTGAGAGAGGGAAAATCCAACCTCACAATCGGCATCGGCTGCACCGGCGGACGCCATCGCTCGGTTTACATCGCGAACGAACTTGCTCGTCATTTGCAGACCCGAGGCATACAAGCATTTGTGGAGCTTCGCGATGCGCAACGGTGAGAAGCTGACGCGCCTAAGCCGCTTGCGGCGCTGGCTGTCTCCCGGCATGAAACTAAAGCGCTGGCTTTTGGTCGCGTTCGTCGGCGGGTTCTTGTTCTTGAACGGATTCGGGCGCTTGTTGAATCTCCAAGACTTCAACCTGCACGTGAACGAGACGATTGATAACCTGTTTTCGCACAAGCTCTCACCCTGGCTGCTCTCAGGGTTCTTCATCGTGGTGGGGCTGGCGCTCGTCTACTATGGCATCCGTCAGTGGATGCGTTCGATCGTCGCAGCAGTCAGTCCGCATGATGGGCAACGCCTCATCGAAGTCATTTACGAGCGCCGCCAGCTCGATCGCGGTTATCGTTTGGTGGCTATCGGTGGCGGCACGGGGCTCTCGACGGTGTTGCGCGGCCTCAAGGAGTACACCACCAATCTCACCGCTATTGTGACGGTCACCGATGACGGCGGCAGCAGCGGCCGCCTGCGCAGCGAGCTCGGCGTCTTACCTCCGGGCGACATCCGCAACTGTCTCGTAGCCCTCGCAGACAGCGAATCGATGATGGCCGATCTCTTCCAATACCGTTTCAATGAAGGCGACGGCCTCTCGGGTCATTCTTTCGGCAATCTTTTCATCGCCGCCATGTGCGGCATAGCCGGCGACTTCGACCGTGCTATCAAAGAGAGCAGCCGCGTTTTGGCCATCAAAGGCCGGGTGTTGCCGTCGACCCTTGCAAACGTCAGGCTGGAAGCCACCCTCGCTGACGGCAGCATCGTAACCGGCGAAACGCTGATCTCAAAATCGGCGCTGCCGATCCGCCGCTTGCGGCTCGTTCCTGGAACATGTCATGCGCTGCCCGAAGCGCTCGAAGCGATACTAGCCGCGGATATGATCGTCATGGGCCCTGGCAGCTTGTACACCAGCATTATGCCGAACTTGCTCGTACCGGGCATTGCCGAGGCGATTGAACGATCCAAAGCGACCAAGGTGTATGTGTGCAACATAATGACTCAGCCTGGGGAGACGACCGGCATGGCCGCCAGTGACCACGTGCGCGCCGTGCTCGAACCCACCGACCGCCGGCTGTTCGATCGTGCGCTCATCAACATCGAACAACCCAATCGTCTGTTGCCGGTGTACGAGCGCGACGGCGCCTTCCAAGTGATGCCGGACCTCGAGCGCGTCGCCGCTTACGGCGTGAATCCGATCTCCGGAAATTTTATCTCCGAAAGCCACTCCGTGCGTCACGACCCGCAGAAACTCGCACAGGCAATCATCAACATCTTGGTCGCGCGCGCCGAGGCCAATCCGCTCAACGCTTTGATTCCCTCGAATCAACGGCGCACGCCACCGTCGCCGCCTGCGAAATCTATCTCAGCGAAAACGCTTTAACTATACACGCGGTCTGCGCTTCAAGCTCGCTCTATGCGGACGGTCAGCATGCGTGCCAGCCGCTCCGCAGCAGCGGTGACGAGCTCCCCCGCGCGTGCCATCGCTTCTTCTCTCGTCATAGGTCCGGTCACGATCGGCATTGCGCCGAGGATACCATTCTCCTCGAGATCGGATTGCGGACAATCCACGCTTCCAGCGATCGCGAGCACGGGAACGCCAACACGCTTCGCTGCCTTGGCCACAGCCTGGGGAGCTTTGCCGGACAGCGTCTGCCGGTCCAGCCGGCCTTCGCCTGTCACCACCAGGTCAGCGCCCTCCAAGTGCCGTTGGAAATCGAGCACTTCTAAAACAAGTTCGGCGCCTGGGCGCAGCGTCGCATGCGCGAGCGCAAGGAAGCCCCCGCCGGTTCCGCCTGCAGCGCCCGCTCCGGGAACGTCACGCACGTCAACACCCGCCAGCGTCGAAGCGACGTCGGCGAAACGCCGCAGCGCCCCGTCGAGAAGCTCGACATCCTGAGGTGAAGCGCCCTTCTGCGGCCCATAGACCGCAGCAGCACCAGCAGGCCCGCAGAGCGGGTTCTTCACGTCACTTGCGATTTCGATCGCGACACCTCGCAAGCGTTTCTCAAGCGCACTCGCGTCAATGGAAGCCAAACGCGACAAGGCTGCGCCGCCCGCGGGAAGCGGCGCTCCGGCAGCATCCAAAAATCGCGCGCCGAGCGCTGAGAGGGCTCCCGTGCCCGCATCAGTGGTGGCGCTTCCTCCGATGCCGAATATCACCCGTTGCGCGCCGGACTCAATCGCGTCTGCGATGAGCTCGCCGGTTCCGAATGTGGTTGCGGTGAGAGGATTGTTCTTGCCGGCATCCAGCAATGCAAGCCCGCTGGCTTGAGCAAGTTCGACCACGGCCACGCGTCCTTGGCTCAGCATGCCATAGGAAGCCACGACGCTTTTGCCATCCGTGCCTGTCACATTGCGCTTGACGAGCTGACCTCCCAGATTCTCGACAAGCGTTTGCGTCGTTCCGTCGCCGCCATCAGCGACCGGCACCAAATCCAGTTGCGCGAACGGGAAGACCCGCGAGAATCCGGTGGCGATAGCCGCAGCGGCGTCGCGCGCTGAAAGACTGCCCTTGAACTTGTCCGGCGCGATGAGGATCCGGACGCTCATGTCAGGCGCGGCTTGATGATCGCAACACTTCGGGGTTGAGGGCGGTTGGCGGATTTTCGCCTGCAAAATAGGCGATGACGTTCTGCGCCGCGATCACAGCCATCTTGTCGCGCGTCGCGAAGCTGGCGCTGCCGATGTGCGGCAGCACGACGACATTGGGCAGCTCCGCGAGTCCCGGAGCCTGCTTGGGCTCTTGTTCGTACACATCCAAGCCGGCGCCGGCAATGACGCCTTCGCGTAGCGCCTGCACCAGCGCCGCTTCATCCACCACCGGTCCGCGCGAGGTATTGACGAGGATCGCGCTGGGCTTCATCTTACGCAGCGCGGCCGCATCGATCAAGTGATGCGTTTCCGGCAATAGCGGTACGTGCACGCTGATGAAGTCGCTTGTGCTCAGCAACTCGTCTAAAGGAAGGTAGGAAGCCCCCAGTTCGCGTGCGAGGTCGGGCGGTACCGGCTGCGCATCGTAGTAGTTGACCTTCATCGAAAAGCCTTGCGCGCGTTTGGCAACGCCGCGCCCGATCCGGCCAAAGCCTACGATGCCCAAGCTGGCGTGATGGACGTCGTGACCGAGCATTTGCAGGATGCCCCAACCGGTCCAGGTGCCTGACCGGACGAGCTTGTCCGCTTCGACGAGCCGGCGCGCCACGGCCATCAGCAAGGCAAACGCGAGATCCGAGGTGGTTTCGTCCAGGACTCCGGGAGTGTTGGTCATGAGCACCCCGGCAGCGCTGCCGGCTGCCACGTCAAGGTTGTCAAAACCCACCGCCACATTGGCGATAATCTTTAGAGTCGGAACGGCCGCGAGCGCCCGGGCGTCTACTTTGTCCGTCAACAGGCACACGAGCGCGTCTTTGCCCTTGCTCTCGGCGATCAGCTCCTCTGTGGTGGGTGCGCGGTCGTGAGGCCAGACGTACACGTCGCAGTGCTGGCGTAATAGCTCGAGACCAGCTTCTGGAATTTTGCGGCTGACAAAAACCTGTGGCTTGCTCAAGACGCTCTAGCCGAGCGTCGTCGCTTTTGGCCGGCCCGTGTAGCCGAGCTTCGTGGAGATTTCTTGGGCGGCTTGGACGACCGCTTTGATGAGCCGGTCTTTTTGCACCGGCTGCTGTCCGATTTTGGGAACCGAAACGGAGATGGCCGCAACCGGCCGCCCGGAGTAATTRAACAGCGGAGCGCCGACGCAATACAAGCCCTCTTCCATCTCTTCGTTGTCTTCCGCGTAACCCTGACGCCGGATCTTGTCGAGCTCTTGGCGCAGCGTCTCGGGATCGGTGATGGTGTCCTTGGTGTGGCGCGTCAGTGGTTTCTGCGCGATGATGCGGTCGCTTTCGGAACGATCGAGGTGAGCCAGTAGGGCCTTGCCTATGCCGGTAG
>JRHI01000515.1_pt1 | contig 41133 bp, 52 predicted proteins | sample 215371 | NCBI WGS metagenome assembly JRHI01 (sample SAMN02929681, study PRJNA255918) | sediment metagenome | biome: cave system; feature: Ice Cave; material: Sediment; isolation source: sediment from deep within a dark volcanic ice cave with no known source of... ... | reverse complement strand
TTTTAGTGGCGGCGGCGCGAGCCACGGCTCGATGATCCACCGTCAGCCGGCATCAAACGGCGACACGAATTCCGGTCATACGCATCGCGGCAGCCGGCGGCCGGGGCACTACGGTGTCGACCGGATCAGTCATCAAAATTTGGAAGTTGTCCGGCGCGATCCCGAGCGCAACGTGCTGCTCGTGCGCGGCCCGGTTCCAGGCCCGCGAAACGGAATCGTCTCGATCAGCCAAAGCGTCAAGTCGAAGCCGGGCTCGGGCGCCGCGGCCGAGGCGAAGTGATGCCGATTGTTATCGACAGTAGCGGCGCCACCGTCCGGACCACCGAGGTGCCGGCGGGATTTTCCGTTAATCCAGGCAGCAAGCGCCATGTGATGTTTCGGGCCGTGTTCCGCGAGCTGGCGAATCGGCGTGCGGGGACTGCCTCGACGAAGCGCCGCGACGAAGTGCGCGGCGGCGGCCGCAAGCCCTGGCGTCAAAAAGGCACTGGCCGTGCGCGTCAGGGCTCGACCCGCTCGCCGCAGTGGACGCACGGTGGCGTGGTCTTCGGCCCCAAGCCGCGATCGTATGAGACTTCGCTCAATCGCAAGGAGCGCCGGCTCGCGCTGCAAGCAGCCTTGAGCGACCGATTTGCGGGCGACTGCGTGACCGTGCTGGCCACCGACGGTTTCGGCCTTGAAAAGACCGCTGAATTCGCGCGTTTGCTTTTTGGTTCGATGAAGGCGGCGAAATCCGGCCCGCGGACGCTGGTCGTGTTCGCCGAATCCGAACAGATCGGCATTGGTGCGCGCCTTTCGCGCATTGGGCGCAACCTCCGCGCGGTCGCTGTTACGCACACCGGTGCGCTCGATGTGAAGGATGTCCTGGGCTACCCCCGCATGCTCGTCACTACCGAAGCGCTGAGCGCCCTAGCGGCGACCTTTGGAACAAAATCGTGAATCCGCGCGACGTGATCATCGCTCCGCTGATTACCGAAAAGACGATGCAAGGAACGCCGATGCAGCAGTACGCGTTCGAGGTCAATCCACGGGCCACCAAGACGCAAATTCGGCAAGCGGTCGAGCAGATCTTCAAAGTCAATGTTGTCAAGGTGAACACCGTCAACGTCGGCGGCAAACTCAAGAACTTCGCGCGCCGCGGTGTGCGAACGTCGGGCATGCAGTCAGACTGGAAAAAAGCGGTGATCACCCTGCGCGCCGGCCAGAAAATCGAAATGGGCGGCGTGAACCCGTTCGAGCAATGATGAACGCCATTTTTACAGGTCTCGGAGGGTATTCATGCCGGTAAAACGCTATCGACCGACGTCGGCCGGCAGGCGCTTCGTGACGGTGATGGATTTTTCGGACCTCACCAAGAAGGCACCAGAGAAGGCGTTGACCGAGGTCAAGAAAAAGCACTCGGGCCGCAACAACAACGGTCACATCACCGTGCGCCATCAGGGCGGTGGCTACCGCCTGCAGTACCGCGTCATCGATTTCAAGCGGCTCAAAGATGGCGTGCCGGCGAAGATCGCCGCGATCGAGTACGATCCCAACCGTTCGGCACGGATTGCGCTGCTGCATTACCGCGATGGCGAGAAGCGCTACATTTTGGCGCCGCTCGGATTGGCTATCGGTGATCTCGTCGAGTCCGGCGAAAAGGCAGACATTAAAACCGGTAATGCCTTGCCGCTCCGCGCCATTCCGTTGGGCACGGTTATTCACAACATCGAGTTGCGGCCGGGGCAAGGTGGCAAGCTCGTTCGGAGTGCGGGTAGTTCGGCTCAGCTTATGGCCAAGGAAGGCGAGTACGCGCAGGTGCGCATGCCGTCGGGCGAAGTCCGCAGGATCAGCGTCGTGTGCCGGGCGACGATCGGACAGCTCGGCAACGCCGACCACGAGAACCTGGTGATCGGCAAGGCAGGTCGTCAGCGTCACATGGGCACGCGCCCGTCGGTGCGTGGCGTTGCGATGAATCCGGTCGACCATCCGCACGGCGGCGGCGAAGCGCGGTCGACGTCCGGCCGGCCACCGACGACGCCCTGGGGTCAAATGACGATGGGCAAGAAGACGCGCCGCAATAAACGCACCTCCAAAATGATCGTTCGTAAACGGAGCGCCAAGTAAATGACCATTTTTATCGCCCTGCCACCGGCGCTTGGGGATCGAGTGAGCTAAGTGGGACGCTCGCTGAAGAAGGGTCCGTTCGTGGCGGAACACTTGATCGCCAAGGTCGAGAAAATGAACGCCAGTCGCGAGAAGCGAGTGATCAAGACGTGGAGTCGCGCGTCGACGATCGTTCCGGCGATGGTCGGTCATACGATTTCCGTTCACAATGGGAAGGCGCACGTGCCGGTATTCGTTACCGAGAATATGGTTGGTCATAAACTTGGTGAATTCTCGCCGACGCGCATCTTTCGCGGCCACGCCGGCAGCGATAAGAGCGTGGTGAAGTAGATGCCGGCGGCCGGCCTCGAGCGGACCGAAGCGTTCGCGCACCTCAGATTCGCTCGCATGGGACCACGCAAGTTGCGGCGAGTTGCCGACGCCATCCGAGGCAAGAGCGTCCGCGAAGCGCTCGTGCTGCTGCGGTTTGGCGGTATCTATGCGGCTGAGCCAATCGAGCGACTCTTGCGCAGCGCGCTCGCGAACGCCGAGAACAACCACAGCATGGCGACCGACGACCTGTTCGTGAGCCGCATTACGGTCGACGGTGGGCCGGGCGGCGGGGTCACCAAGCGCCTCGATCCTCGCGCCCAAGGCCGCGCTGCCTTCAAGCGCAAGCGGATGTCGCACGTGACGATTGCCGTCAGCGCCGACCCACCCAAGAACGTGCGACCGCGTCGATCGGGCGCCTCGATCGCGCTATCCACCAAGGCGTCGCGATCGCGCGCCGCCGCCGCCGCCGCGCCGGCGCCCGCGAAACGTCAGCGCAAAGCGAAAACCGCCGCCGGAGCAAAGAGTTAATGGGTCAAAAAATTCATCCCGTTGGGCTGCGGTTAGGAATTACACGCACTTGGGATAGCCGCTGGTTCGAGAAGAAAAACTATAAGCTCTGGCTGCATGAAGATGTCGCCATTCGCAAGTATTTCGGCCGGCTCACTCGGGCGGCGGCCATCAGCCGGGTCGAGATCGAACGGCGCGCCAATCAAGCGCGAATCGTCGTGCACACCGCCAAGCCGGGTATCATCATCGGCAAGCGCGGCGTCGGCATCGAAGATATCCGTAAGGGCCTGGAGCAGCTGTCGAAAAAGAGCGTGCAAGTCAACGTTATCGAAATCAAACAGCCCGAACTCGATGCCCGGTTGGTCGCGCAAAACATCGTCGACCAGCTCGAAAAGCGGATCGCTTTCCGGCGCGCGATGAAGCAGGCGATCATGCGCACGATGAAAGCCGGCGCGTTGGGCGTCAAGGTGCAAATTTCAGGCCGGCTCGGCGGTGCGGAAATCGCGCGGTCAGAGCACAACCACGACGGAAAAGTCCCGCTGCACACGCTGCGAGCCGACATCGACTATGCCCACGTCGAGGCGTTCACGACGTTCGGCCGCATCGGCTGCAAGGTCTGGATTTACAAGCGTGATGTCATGCCCGAAGGAGCCCGTGTGCCGGAGACCCCGCGCCCGGAGCGCCCGCAGAGTTCGGAGCGGGCGACCTTTCGCGACCGACGCGGCGAGCGCAGCCGCAGTCGCGCGCGCCCAACGCTAGGGACAGCCGACGCGGGGCCGCCGGCCGACGGCGCCGTCAACGCCGAGTTAGCCGCGCGGCCTGCGGAAGCGGTCGAACTGAACGCCGCCGAGTCAGCCGGTGAGACGCCGGTCGCGCGTGCGGGCGAAGTTCTTAGCGAACCTGCGCGCGAAATGTCTGTCGAACCGGCGCCGCCATCGGCGTCCAGCGATAGCACTCCGCGCGAAGCCGGGCCCGAAGCTCCGGCAGCCGGGACGGCGGAATAACATGTTGACACCGAAACGGGTTAAGTGGCGGCGGGTGCACCGTGGCCGGATGACGGGCCGCGCAATGGTCGGCAACGCGCTAAATTTCGGCGAATTTGGATTGCAGGCACTCGAGCCGTGTTGGATGACCAACCGCCAAATCGAGGCTGCGCGAATTGCGCTCACGCGCCACATCAAACGCGGCGGTAAAGTGTGGATCAAGGTATTTCCCGACAAATCAGTGACCAAGAAGCCGGCCGAAGTACGAATGGGCAGCGGCAAGGGAAACCCGGAATTCTGGGTGGCCGTCGTCCGGCCCGGCCGCGTCCTATTTGAAATTTCCGGCGTCCCCGACGACGTCGCTCGCGAAGCGCTCAAGCTCGCGTCCGCCAAGCTACCGATCACTACCAAAATTATCTCCCGAGCCGAGGACGGCGCCTAATGCCTAAAATCAAACACGCTGAGCTGACGAAATTGCGCGGCCTGACGATGGGGGAACTCCAGCAAAAGGCGCGTGAGACCAAAGAAGAGTTATTCAACTTACGTTTTGCGCTGCGAACGGGACATCTTTCGGACTTTAGCACTGTTCGGGCCGCCAGACAGACGTACGCTCAAATCCAGACGGCGATCAGCGAGAAGCGGATCGCGGAGGCCAAGCATGGAGCGGCATGACGCCAGCGCGGACAGCCCGCAGCGGCAGAACCACCGGCGGATCAAGCAGGGCCGCGTCACGTCAAACAAAATGGAGAAGACCATCGTCGTCATGACCGAGACGCGAGTACCACATCCGGTCTATCAAAAAGTCGTGCGTAAATCCGTGCGCTTTATGGCTCACGATGAAAAAAACGAAGCCGGGCTCGGCGACCTCGTTCGCATCATGGAGTGCCGGCCGCTGTCGCGCGATAAGCGCTGGCGGTTGATCGAAGTAGTGGAAAAGGCGAAATAGGGTTGGCATGATACAGCAAGAGACGCGACTCAAGGTCGCAGACAATTCGGGGGCTCGCGAACTCCTGTGCATTCACGTGCAAGGCGGGAGCCGGCACCAGTACGCCTTTGTCGGCGACATTATCGTGGGTACTGTGAAGAGCGCGATCCCCGGCGCGGCCGTCAAGAAAGGACAGGTCGTCAAAGCGGTTGTGGTGCGGTGCGCGCAACCGATGCGCCGGCCGGACGGATCCACGATCAAGTTTGACGAGAATGCTTGCGTGATCATCAAAGGCGAGAAAGATAACTTGGATCCGCGGGGCACGCGCGTATTCGGCCCGGTATGCCGCGAGCTGCGCGACCGTGGCTTTTTGAAGATCGCCTCGCTGGCCCCGGAGGTTTTATAGTGGCAGTGGCGAGCGTGAAATCAAAGATCATCAAGGGCGACACGGTCATGGTTCGGCGCGGCAAATCGAAAGGCAAACAGGGCATCGTCAAAGCCGTATTTCCGCGAGCGGGCCTGGCAACGGTCGAAGGCTTGAATCTCGTGAAGCGCCATACCAAACAGGGCATGGGCGGCGTGAAGTCCGCCGGCATCTTTGAAAAGGAATCGCCGCTCCCGCTAGGAGCGCTGATGTACGTCTGCGAGAAGTGCAGTGCGCCGTCGCGCCTCAAGTACCGGCGTGCGGAAGCCGGGGCGACCCGTCTCTGCGGTCGGTGTGGTGAGCCGGCGCGCGAATCGGTTAAAGGCAGATAGCCGCAATGCCAGTCGTTCGTTTGCGCCAAAAATATGAAGCCGACGTCCGCCGGACGCTGATCGAGAAGTTTGGCTACACCAATTTTCATCAAGTTCCGAAACTCGAGAAGGTCGTTGTTAACATCTCGGTCGGCGAAGCGATCCAAAACTCGAAGGTTCTGGACACCGCCGTCAAGGAGCTTGAGGCGATTACCGGCCAAAAAGCCATTATTACCAAAGCCAAGAAATCGATTGCCGCGTTCAAGCTCCGCGAAGGCATGAATATCGGTGCAAAAGTTACCATGCGCGGCGAACGCATGTACGTCTTTCTCGACAAGCTGTTCAACATCGTCTTGCCTCGCATTCGCGATTTTCGTGGACTGCCACGAAAGTCATTCGACGGGCGCGGCAACTATAATATGGGGCTGCGCGAGCAACTGGTCTTTCCAGAGATCAATTTTGATAAGGTCGAAAAGGCGCGCGGCATGGACATCGTGATCGTAACCAGCGCCAAGAACGATGAACAAGCGACCGAGTTTTTGTCGCAGATGGGGCTTCCGCTCCAAAAGGAACGCACATGATGACCGAGGGCACCCAACGCTGATGGCAAAAACGGCGCTGATCGAACAATCGAAATTGCCTYCAAAGTTCAAGGTCCGGGCCCACAACCGCTGCCTTATTTGCGGCCGCCCACGCGGCTATCTGCGCAAATTCGGCATGTGTCGTATTTGTTTCCGCGAGAATGCCCACCGGGGCTTCATTCCCGGTATCGTCAAGGGGTCGTGGTGAGGAACGAGATCGCATGGGTGTTGTAACCGATCCAATCGCCGACATGCTGACGCGGATTCGTAATGCGAACACTGCTCATCATCCCAACGTCGACGTGCCGCTGTCGAGGATGAAACGATCCGTCGCCCAGATCCTCAAGGATGAAGGGTTTATTCGCGATTATGAAATGGTTTCGGAAGGCCCGCAAGGGACGCTGCGAATTACCCTCAAGTATGGGCCCGAGCGGGAGAAGGTCATCACCGGCTTACGCCGGATCAGCCGACCCGGATTGCGCGTCTATACGTCGCGCACGGAAATTCCGCGCGTGCTCGGCGGCCTCGGGTTGGTGATTATCTCGACGTCAAAAGGTATCATGTCGGGCAAACAAGCCAAACGTGAAGGCTTCGGCGGCGAAGTCCTGGCTTACGTATGGTGACGTTTGAGCGGATTGCGAGGTTCAGCTGATGTCGCGAATTGGAAAATTACCGGTTCCCGTCCCGAGCAACGTTACGGTCGATGTTGCCGGTTCGACGGTGCGCGTTAAGGGACCAAAGGGCGAATTGGCGCAAGCGATGCTTCCGCTAGTGGCGGTAACAGTAGACGATGGCAAGCTAGTCGTCCAGCGGACCGGCGATGAGAAGGCCGCGCGAGCGGCCCATGGGCTGGCGCGCACGCTCATCGCCAACATGGTCGAAGGCGTTACCAAGGGATTCCGCAAGAGTTTGGACATCCAAGGCGTCGGCTATCGGGTCAATAAAGCCGGTGCCAACCTAAACTTCACGCTGGGATACTCGCATCCGATCAGCTACAACGCACCGGCTGGTGTTTCGTTCACCGTCGAGGGCAATACGAAAATTCACGTCGACGGCATCGACAAACAGCGAGTCGGGCAGGTTGCCGCCGAGATCCGAAACCTGCGGCCGCCCGAACCTTACAAAGGCAAGGGCATTCGCTACGAAGGTGAGTTTGTCCGCAAGAAATTGGGCAAAGCCGCCAAGGCGGGCAAGAAGTGAGCTCGAAAAACGACCAGCGCATCAAGCGGCACCGCCGGCTGCGAAAAAAGGTGCACGGAACGCCAGAGCGACCGCGGCTGGCCATCCATCGGAGCCTGCACCACCTCTATGCCGTGGTGATCGATGATTCGCGCGGGCATACGCTCGCAGCCGCTTCGACGCGCGAAAAGCCGACCGCGGAGGGGCTCGGATCGCGCACCAACCTCGCCGCGGCCCAACGCGTCGGCGAAACAATCGGTCAAAAGGCAAAGGCGGTCGGAATCAGCGCGGTCGTGTTTGATACGAGCGGTCTCAAATATCACGGGCGCGTGAAAGCACTGGCCGATGCGGCTCGGGCCGCCGGATTGGAGTTTTGATGTCGAGTCTTTGGCGAAGGTGCCACTAGATGCACATGCGAGGCGGCCGCGACCGCGATAACAGCGGCTTCGATGAAAACGTCGTGCGCGTTAATCGGGTTGCCAAAGTGGTCAAGGGCGGTAAGCGGTTTAGTTTCAGTGCGCTCGTCGTCGTCGGCGACCGTAAGGGCCGCGTTGGCTTTGCGATCGGAAAAGCTGGTGAGGTGCCGGAAGCGATCCGCAAAGGGGTGGAGCAAGCCCGCAAATCCTTGGTGACCGTCCCGATGGTCGATCGAACGATCCCGCACGAAGTGACGATGCAGGTCGGCGCCGGTCGAGTTTTCATGAAGCCGGCGGCGCCGGGCACCGGGGTTATCGCCGGCGGTCCGATGCGCGCCGTTCTCGAACTGGCCGGCATCCATGACATTCTGACCAAGTCACTGGGCAGTTCCAATCCAATTAATGTCGTGTATGCGACGATCGAGGCGCTCCGCTCGCTGAGGACGGCGGCCCAAGTCGCTAAGTTGCGCGAGCGCACCGTCAAAGAACTCTTCGCGTAGAAAAACGAACGATAAATATGGCAGAAGCGAAAAAACCTAAGACTGCGGCGAAAAAAGCGCCCACCAGAACCAAACCGGCAATAACCCGAAAGCCGGCCGCAAAGAAGCCCGCGACCAAAAAACCGGCAGTGCGCGCCGCGCCCGCAAAACGGCCGGCACCGGCCGCCGGCCCGGGATTGCCGAGCGGTTCACCGCGCGTCACTTTAGCAACGCTGCGCGAAAATGCCGGCGCGCGTCCGAAGCGCGTCCGCATCGGACGCGGCCACGGTTCGGGGATGGTCAAGACCGGCGGCGAGGGCGGAAAGGGCCAGACCGTGCGCTCCGGCGGCGGGAAGGGTCCGGCGTTCGAAGGCGGTCAAACACCGTGGGCCCGACGCTTGCCGCACCGGCGCGGGTATTCGCAAAAAGCGCGCGACACCGGCCACTTTGGTTCGACGTATGCGGTCGTCAATCTGGCGGCGCTGGCGGCTTGGGATACTGGGGTTGAAGTCTCACCCGAAGCGCTGATCGAGCGACGCATGATCGGCAAGACCCTCGATGGCGTCAAGATTTTGGGCGGCACCAAGTCCGGTCGCTCGTTGCCGAGCGGCCTGCGTTTTCGCGATGTCGTGTTCTCGGCGAGCGCGCGGGCGGCGCTGTTAGCCGCGGGCGCGACGCTGAACGAGCCCGAAGCCTAGGCCCAATCGTGCTCGCCAATCTCCAGCAGGCCATGATCGTTCCGGACATCCGCAAGCGGGTCATATTCGTCTTTGCCGCGTTTGCGCTGTTCGTGTTCATGATCCATGTGCAGCTGCCCAACGTCGATCAGAGACGCTGGGAAGATCTGCTGCGCGAGGGAACGTTCTACAACTTCTTGGGCTTTCTGTCGGGTGGAGCTCTTCAGAAGCTGTCCATCATCGCGATGGGGATCACACCCTACATCAATGCCTCAATCATCATGCAGTTGATGACTGTCGTCATTCCACAACTCGAGGAAATGGCGAAAAAAGGCGGCGAGGAAGGCCGCAAAGCGATTGGCCGATATACCCGCTGGTTGACGATCGTGCTGGCGATTTTCCAAGCGACGGTCATGGGAATCTCGATGCAGCGCTCGGGCGTTTTCTACGACACCTCGATCTGGTTCTTGCTCTATGCTATCGTGTCGCTGGTCGCCGGCACGATGTTTTTGATGTGGCTCGGCGAGCAGATCACCGACAAAGGGATCGGCAACGGCGTTTCACTGATTATCTTCGTGGGCATCGTCCTGCGCTATCCTACTTACGTCTCGCAGACGGTCCAGCTGGGCGAAAAAAACGGCCTGAACATCTTCGGGCTCGTGTTGTTCATCGCGATTGCGCTGTTCACGATCATCTCGATTGTGTTTATGTATCAGGGGCAGCGGCGGGTCCCAGTGCAGCAAGCCCGGCGGGTCGTCGGCCGCAAGATGTTCGCCGGTCGTTCGAGCTACATCCCGCTGCGGCTCAACAATGCCGGCGTCATCTCGATCATCTTCGCGATTTCGATCCTGCTGCTTCCGCAACAGGCGCTCTCATGGTTTCCGCACACGGCGTCGAGCCTTAACAACGTGCCGACGTATCTATGGGGTTTCGTGCCGTCGAATTTCCCCGCCATTACTTTGGCGCTCAATACGAATTTCAGCCCGAACTCGTTCCTGTACAACCTATTCTATTTCTTACTGGTGGTCGTATTCACGTTTTTCTACAGCACGATCGTCGTCAATACCACCGACATCGCGGACAATCTCAAGAAAAGTGGCTCGTTCATCCCAGGCATACGGCCGGGCCAGCCGACCGTTGAATATCTGGGCCGGATCCTCTTGCGGCTGACGACCGTCGCTGCGGTGTACTTAGGAATGCTGGCGGTCTTGCCGTCGGTCTTGCAGCGCGGGCTGGGAGTGACCACGTTTTATCTGGGCTCGACGTCGCTGCTGATTATCGTCGGCGTCGCGCTGGATACGATGACGCAGATTGAAGCGCGGCTGGCGATGCGCGACTATAAGGGCTTCATTAAGCGATGACCCCCATGCGGCTGATCCTGCTGGGTCCGCCGGGAGCCGGCAAGGGCACGCAAGCGCGCTTCCTCGAGCAGCGCTATGCGGCCCGCCAGATTTCGACCGGTGACCTGCTGCGCGAGCAGCGCGCACGCAAAACACCGCTCGGTCAGCAGGCGCAAGCGTACATGGACCGCGGCGCCCTCGTACCCGATGAGCTGATTATCGCCATGATGGAAGGCGAGCTGAGCACCACCGGCGCGTTCTTGCTCGACGGCTTTCCGCGAACGGTTCCTCAGGCGCAAGCGCTCGACGTGCTGTTGACCAAGCTGGGTCGTCCGCTGGTTGCAGCGCTGCTGTTCGATGCTGACCGCCGTGTATTGCTCGAACGGTTGAGCGGCCGCTGGAGCAATCCCCGCACCGGGCGGACCTACCACGAACGGTTCAACCCGCCCAGAGTCGCCAGCGTCGACGATGATGACGGTGGTCCGCTCGTCCAGCGAACGGACGACACACCGGAAATCGTCACGGAGCGATTGGCGACGTATGCGGCGCTAACGGCGCCGCTGGTCGAGTACTATCGCCAGGCCGGTGTGCTCGAGCGGGTAGACGCCGCGCGGCCACCCGCCGAGGTCAGCCAAGCGATCGTCGGAGTGCTCGAACGGCGCGCCGCGGTGGTGCGATGATCAACATCAAGTCGGCGCGGGAAATCGAGATCATGCGCCGCGGCGGCAAAGTGACGGCGCGTGCGCTGACCCGACTGATCGAAAGCGCGCGGGCGGGGATGTCGACGCGCGAATTGGATCGGCTCGCCGAACGAACCATTCGCGAGCAGGGTGCGATTCCGACATTTAAGGGCTACGGCGGCTTCCCGGCCTCAGTCTGCACCTCGGTCAACCATCAGGTGGTTCACGGCATTCCGGGCGACTATATCCTGCGCGACGGCGACTTGCTGTCGCTCGACATCGGAACGACCTTCGAAGGGTACGTGACGGACACGGCGATTTCGATTCCGATCGGAACGATCTCTGAGGCAGCCCAGCGCCTGTTGCGCGTGACCCAGGAGTGCCTGATGATCGGCATCGCCCAAACCCAGCGCGGGAACCGGCTCGGCGACATCAGCCACGCAATCCAACAGCACGCCGAGGTCCATGGCTACGGGGTCGTACGGGCGCTGGTCGGGCATGGCATCGGCACCGCTATGCACGAGGAGCCTCAAGTCCCGAATTACGGGGCTGCCGGCCAAGGGATCGTGCTGCGGCCGGGTCTCTGCATTGCGATCGAGCCGATGATCAATGCCGGCAGCGAAGAGGTTCGGACCCTTGAGGACAAGTGGACAGTTGTGACCTTAGATGGTAAACTCTCTGCGCACTTCGAACATACGGTCGCTCTCACGGAGGACGGACCGCGAATTTTGACCTTGCGGACGATCCTCGAACACGCCGACGCCGCGCGCTATCGGCCAAAAGAGGAGATCGCCGCATGATCGAGGCGCCGCATGGCGCGTAAGCGTCGTGGGGGCCAACGGCCCGAGCGCCGGAAGAAGAACGAAGCGCGCGCGGCCAGCACCGCGACCCCAAAGGAAGAGGCGATCGAAGTCGAGGGCACGATCGTCGAACCGCTACCGAATGCGATGTTCCGAGTCGAGCTCGCCAACGGTCACCGCGTCCTCGCCCATGTCAGCGGCAAGATCCGCATGAACTACATCCGCATCCTCCCCGGCGACCGCGTCCTCATCGAACTCTCGCCCTACGATCTCACCCACGGCCGCATTACCTACCGGTATAAGTGAAAGAAAACGTATTATGAAAGTCCGACCATCAGTCAAACGCATCTGCGAAAAGTGCATCATCATTCGACGCTCGGGAAAAGTCCGCGTGATCTGTGAGAGCAATCCCAAACACAAACAGGTTCAGGGGTAGGGGGCGCACTGGTGGCACGTATCTCCGGTATCGATTTACCTCGTGAGAAGCGCATCGAGGTTGCACTGACTTACATTTTTGGCATCGGCCTGCCGACGGCCCAAGAGATCCTGGCCGAAACCGGCGTCGATCCGAACACCCGGGTGAAGAGTCTTTCCGAGGAGGACGAAAAGAAACTTCGCGACGCGATCGACGGGCGGGTCAAAGTCGAAGGCGATTTGCGCCGTGAGGTCGCTGGCCATGTCAAACGGTTGACCGACATCGGGTCCTACCGCGGACAGCGCCACCGGCGTGGCCTGCCGGTCCGGGGGCAGCGCACCAAAACCAACGCGCGTACGCGCAAAGGGCCCAAGAAAACGGTCGGAGCGAAAAAGAAAACTGTGGCGCCGCCGCCCAAGAAATAACGACTGACGAAGCAGTTCGATGTGCCGCTGGCGGCCCCCATTGGTTATGCTCGGTCGACTGGCGCGCGGTCGCGGCTTCGCTCAAACCACGCCGAAGGAATTCGTAGCAGCGCGTGGACCGACGCTGCGGTTGCCGTCACGGCGACGTCCGTGCTGGACATCCACGAACGGTTTTGGTTCGTGGCCGGTCTGTCGTTTGCACGCAGGCGCTGGTTGTCACTTGCGCCGCGGATCGCGATGATGGACCGCGAATGGCCGGCTTTCGCTTCACACTTGAACCCGCCTTAATCCAACGCCGGCGCGTTCGCGACGCCCTAGCGCTCGAGTTCGTCCGGCTCGCTGCAGCGCGAACTGCGTGCAATACCGAATGCACGCGCCTGCAAGACCGGCGAAGCGAAACGGTCCGTCGCCTGTTGGACGCATCGGGCTGCGACCGCCTCGTCTTGGCTTTGGACGCGGCGCGGCTCGAGCAGTTCCAGTGTGACCGGCAGGGTCGCGTGCCGTCGCTGGACGCAGAAGTTCGGCGCGCGCGTCAGGCCGTCACGGTGGCCGACCGCGCGGTGCGCGCGCTCGAAGTGCTTCAAGCATCCCAAGCGGCGCGTTATGCTGCCGCTGTCGCGGAACGGCGGGCGAATGATCTGGACGAGTCAAACCGGCGCGGCGGAGCGACTCCCGAGTGAGGCGTCGAAAAGCCTGCCGTTGCCGAAGTCTGTCATGAGGTCCATTTTCGAGCGCTCAGCCGAAGGTAAGAAATGGCGAAAAAAGGTCGCAAGGTGGCTCGACGCCGGAAACCGGCGCCGGTTCCGCCCCTCGGTCCGCCACAGAATCTCCGGCCCGCCGGCGTGCACAAGGACCGGCGCCGCCGTTCGCGGGCCGAAGTGAAGGCAGAGCTCCAAAAGACGGACCTGGTTGGGCCGGAGCCGTCTGCCCCGGATGACGAGTCGGGTTCGGCGCGGTCCGAAGACTAAGCGCCGCCGGCCAGGGTTGCTGACATGGTTGACGGATCGCTGGTCTTTCGGTAAACTTGCTCGTTGGCTGTGGACGCAGCCGCGCGCTTTGGTGCGCTCCGGGCGGATCGCCGACCGCCCGTGGATCTCAAGATCGGGCCGTTGTACGCCGCGCCGGTCGAGGCGACGACACCCTGGGCTCGCTGCGCAGGGCAAGATAAGCATCGGGAGTTCGCTTGGCTGCCAAGAAACAAGTTAAAACTCGAAAGAAGCGCGAGTTCAAGAACGTCGGTTCGGGCATCGCCCACATCCATTCTTCTTTCAACAATACGATCGTCACGATTTCCGACAATCAGGGGAGCGTGATCGCTTGGGCGTCCGCCGGCAACCTTGAATTCAAGGGCTCTAAGAAGTCCACCCCATTCGCAGCGCAGATGGCCGCCGAAGCCGTCGCCCGCAAGGCGATGGATCATGGCATGAAATCCGCGGAAGTGTACGTCAAGGGACCGGGCGCAGGGCGCGAAGCAGCAATTCGCTCGCTTCAGGCCGCAGGTCTCGAGATCACCCTGATCAAGGACGTGACGCCGATCCCGCACAATGGCTGCCGGCCGCCGAAGCGGCGCCGCGTTTAGGAGCACAAGGAAAGAAATGTCACGCTACACGGGCCCGGTTTGTCGCTATTGCCGCCGCGAGACGGCCACGAGCAAGACCGGCGAACGGATCAAGCTCTTCCTCAAAGGCGACCGCTGTCTGTCGAAAAAGTGTGCCGTCGAGCGCCGCGGGACCGCGCCGGGCCAAAAGACGCAGGGCAAGCCCTCGCGCCAAAAGATTTCCGAATACGGCCGCCAACTGCGCGAAAAGCAGAAGATGCGCCGCTACTATGGCGTCCTCGAAGCCCAATTCGAGAACTACTTTCGCGAGGCCGCCCGAGTTCCGGGGCAAACGGGCAAGACGTTCTTGCAACTGCTCGAACGGCGGCTCGACAACGTCATCTACCGGCTGAACTTGGCGTCGAGCCGTGCACAGGCGCGGCAGATGGTCACCCATCGTCACTTTCGGGTCAATGGCCGGGCGGTAAACGTCCCTTCGTTCATCGTTAAGGCTGGTGACATGATCGAGATTGGCGAGCGCAGCAAACAGTCGCCGCTGATCCAATCGCAGGTCGAAGTCGCGAAGAACCGCCGCGCACCAGAATGGCTGGAATTCAACGAGCAGGGCCTCTCGGCAAAGGTCACGGCCCTACCGAGTCGCGAGCAGATTGATACGCCGGTGGACGAACAACTCATCGTCGAATACTATTCACGGTGATGCTTCCGAGCGCTGGACGGCGTCACGGCAGCCGATATGAACGCGGCTACACTGCGGGCCGCCCTAGCTTGCCAGCGACCGAAATTCTCATCGGCAGCGGCTGGAGTCGCTCCGAGAAACCCGATTTTTACACGTCCCCCCAAAACGCAAAGGTATACTCGAAGTAGTTTGCATCACACTCTCTGCCGTTAGGCGTGCGATCGTCGGTGCTCTGATGAGCGGCGGCGGATAACGTAGACGGCCACAAAGGAACCGCTAACCAGTGCTTTCCACGATCGAAACCGCCCATAGCGCATCCATCGAAGTCCGCGAACGACGAGACAACTACGCCAAGTTCATCATCGAGCCCCTCGAGCGCGGTTTCGGCATCACACTCGGCAGTTCGCTGCGCCGCGTGCTGCTCTCATCGATTCCTGGCGCCGCCGTCACATACGTCAAAATCGACGGCATCCAGCACGAGTTCTCCACCATCCCCGGCATCGTCGAAGACGTCACCAACTTGCTGCTCAACCTCAAGGGTTTGCCGATCAAACTCAACGCCGACGAACCGAAGGTGCTCTCGCTCAATGCGTCTGGTGCGCGGGCGGTCACGGCGGCCGACATCGCAGCCGACGCCGACGTCGAGATACTTGCCCCGGATTACCACATCGCGACCATCACGGGCAAGTCGACGAAACTCTCGATGGAGATCGGCGTCGAAAAGTACCGTGGATACGTCACGGCTGACCGTCAGCGGAACATCGAGCATATGATCGGTCTCATTCCGCTGGACTCGATCTTCTCGCCGATTCGAAAGGTGAATTTCTCCGTCGACGATACCCGCGTCGGTCAGAGCGTCGATTTCGACCGGCTAACTTTCGAGATCGAGACCAATGGTTCGATCACTCCGGATGACGCGTTGGCGACCGCAGCTCAGATTTTGCAAGAGCAGCTCGATCTGTTCGCCGGGTTCACGGCCGAAGAAAAAGTCCCGATTGTTGCCCCGACCTCGGAGTGGGACATTCCGATCGAGACGCTTGGGCTTTCTGTTCGCGCTTTCAACTGCCTCAAACGGGCGGGGATTTCAAAAGTTTCCGAGTTGATCGATCTCACAGAAGACGAGATCATCAAGATGCGGAACTTTGGGCGCCGCTCGCTCGACGAGATCAAAGCGGTGCTGGCGGAAAGGGGGCTGGCGCTGCGCGAGGCGTAGCGTCCACGACGATGCCGCATCAAATTGCAACCCGGCGGTTGTCGCGCACCGACAGCCACCGCAAAGCTCTCCTTCGCAACCTGGCCACTTCGTTCTTCAAACACGAGCGGATCGAGACGACGACGATTAAAGCCAAAGAGATCAGCCGCGTGATCGATCGGCTGATCACTCAGGCGCGGCGAGGGGACCTCCATTCGCGCAGGCTCGTGGCCGCCTATTTGCTCGAGCCGGCGGTTGTCGCGAAGTTGTGCAACCAAATTGCCCCAACGCTCAAGGACCGTACCGGTGGCTACACGCGCATTATCAAATCGCGCATCCGCTCAGGCGATGCGGCCGAACTTTCAATCTTAGAACTTGTAAAATAGGGGAAAGATTGTCGGCTGAGCGACAGCTTGCGGGCAGCCGTCGCGTTCGTGTGCGCCGATGCGGCGGTCGTTCCGGTTTGGTTGAGCGAGCGAGTGTGATTTGGTTGCAGGCCGTTACGCGCGAGGTGGTGGCGGACGCGATCACGCCGATTGCGGCGTATCTCGCGCTGGCCACGCCGGGCCAGTCCTGTTTGCTCGAGTCGGTCGAGGGGACGGATCGGATCGCGCGCTATTCGTTCATCGGGCTGGACTATCTGGAAGTACAAGGCTTCAACGACGATCCGTTGATGCTGACAAAGATTAGGGCGGTCGTCGGCCGGTATCGGCTGGAGCGGCCCGATCTGCCATTCCCTGGTGGCGCGGTGTGTGCGTTTACCTACGACGCCGCCCGCGTGCTCGAACGCATCGGACCCAAACCACCGGCAGACATGCCCATGGGTGACGCCATGGTGATCATACCGGGGACATGGGTCTTGTTCGATCACTTCACCCATAAGGCGACGCTGATCGGATTTGCGCGCGACAGTGCCGAGCTTGGGGCGGTTGAAGCGCGGCTGGACCAGCATCTCGAGCGGCTGCTGGCGGCCCACCCGTCAACGCCGGCCAGCATTCGCTTGGCGGGCGACGTCACCGCTTCACTCGATGAAGCCGGCTTCTTGGATCGCGTCGCGCGAGCCAAGCGTTTCATTTACGATGGCGAAGCGTACCAGTTGCAGTTGGGAATTCGGTTTGCGGCCAACTTCGCAGGCGGGACGCCGTTTGACTTCTACCGCCAGATGCGGACGCGCAACCCGTCCCCGTACATGTTCTTCATCGAGCATGGCAATCGCGCCGTGTTCGGCGCCTCGCCGGAATTTTTGGTCCGGCTCGACGGCCGCTCGGCGCGGATCAGGCCGCTGGCAGGAACGCGGGCACGAGGTGAAGACGCCGACATCGATGCAGCGATCGCCACTGAACTTTTGGCGAACGAAAAAGAGTGTGCCGAACACGTGATGCTGGTCGATCTGGGGCGTAACGATTTGGGTGCTGTCTGCCGAATAGGCAGCGTTCGGGTCGACGAACTGATGAAGATCGAACGGTACAGTCATGTCATGCACATCGTTTCAAGCGTTGTCGGCGAATTGCGGGCCGAGCTGGACGCTTTCGATCTGTTTGCGGCCGCTTTTCCCGCCGGGACCGTAACGGGCACGCCCAAACTGCGCGCCATGCAACTGATCGATGAGCTCGAACCGCTCGCGCGCGGCTTCTACGCTGGGAGCGTGGCCCACGTCGATTTCGACGGCGACATGGACTCCTGCATCATCCTGCGAAGCGTCGCTACTGAGGGGGACCGGGCATACTGGCAGGCATCCGCCGGTATCGTCGCCGACAGCAGTCCAGCGGCTGAGTATGCCGAGGTCTTCGCCAAGACGAGAATCATCCGTGAGGTACTTGGAATCAATCGATAATGCGGCTGTTGCTGGTCGACAATTACGACTCGTTCACCTATAACCTGATGCACCTGTTCGGGGCGCTCGGTGCCGATGTCGACGTGCTGCGCAATGACGATCCAGCACTCGGCGATGGGGCTGTCCTGCGCACCGCGGCGGTGGTCATCGGGCCCGGTCCGGGACGGCCGGCGAGCGCGGGTCGTTCGATGGCGGTGATCCGAGAGGCAGCGCAGGCGTCCACGCCGCTGTTGGGCGTGTGTCTGGGTGCGCAAGCGATCGGTGAGATCTTCGGCGGATGCGTCGACCACGCGCCAGCGCTGGTGCATGGAAAGACTTCGCGCATCACGCACGACGATACGGGGGTGTTCGCGAAGTTGCCGTCACCTTTCGATGCGACGCGATATCATTCGCTGTGCGTGCGACGCGAGGGTTTCCCGAGCCAGTTGCGGATTACGGCGACCAGCGACGATGGTGTCGTTCAAGGATTCGTCCATCGCGAACTCCCAATTCACGGCGTCCAGTTTCATCCCGAGTCGATCCTCACGATCCAAGGACGCGCGCTGGCGGCCAACTTCTTACAACTCGCCCGAACGTGAGCGAGTACGCTGCCCTCCTGCGTTCGGTCATCGGACGCGAACCGCTGACACCGCAAGCGATGGCGCATGCTATAGGTGCAATCATGGACGGTGCGTGGTCCGCCAGCCAAGCCGGGGCGTTCCTGGCAGCAATGGCGACCAAAGGCGAGACCGCGGGCGAAATTGCCGGCGCGGCGACCGCTATGCGCGAGCGCTGCGTGCACGTGGAACACGATCTCCCACTCGTGATGGACGTTGTCGGTACTGGCGGCGACGGCGCAGGTTCGATCAATATTTCGACCTGTGCGGCCTTCGTGGTGGTCGCGTGCGGAGTCCCAGTCGCCAAACACGGTAATCGCGCCGCGTCGAGCCAATGCGGTAGCGCCGACGTTCTCGAGGCCTGTGGGTTTCCGCTCGAACTGTCGCCGGAGCAGGCTCGCCAGCGACTGGAGGCCGACCGGTTCACATTTTTGTTCGCGCAGCGATTTCATCCCGCGATGCGGGTTGTCGGTCCGATTCGGCGCGAACTCGGCGTTCGCACGCTGTTCAACGTGCTGGGCCCATTGACCAATCCGGCGCGGGCCACGCATCAGGTCGTGGGCGTTGCGCTGGCGCCGCACGTCCGGCTGGTCGGCGAGGCACTCCAGGATCTGGCCCTCATCGCCGGCGCCGTGGTGCACTCGGCCGACGGCCTCGACGAGATCGCTGGCGATGCGCCGACCCACGTGTTCCAGTTCGATTCTGGCGGCGCGCGCGAATATACAATCGATCCGGCGGATTTTGGTGTTTCGGCGTCGCGGGCCGAAATCGCCGGCGGCAACGCGACTTTTAACGCTGTCGCCCTGCGGTCGATCCTCGCCGGCGAGCAGTCGCCGCGATCCGAGGTCGTCGCGCTCAATGCCGGCCTGGCGCTGGTGGTTGCCGGGCAGGCCGACAGTTACCGCGAAGGGGTCGATCTGGCTCGCAGCCGGTTGCGAGCCGGAGCCGCGCTTCCGATCTTCGAACACGTCTGCCAAAGGACCGACTCGGAGCACCAATGAGCGATATTCTCCAACGACTCTACGCCGCAAAAACCGCTGCGCTACCCGACGAAGAACGACGCGATCCGCGGGAGTCGGTCGTTGCCCGCGCCTTGGCGCGATGCAGCGAGCGCCGGCGATTTGCCGCCGCGATCGCGGGTGCCGCCGGACCGGCGATCGTCGCCGAGATCAAACGCGCGTCGCCGTCGGTCGGCTTGATCGCGCGTAACTTCGACCCGGCTGCGATAGCCGCGCGCTACGATCGCGCCGGCGCCGACGCGATTAGCGTGTTGACCGAAGCCGATCATTTCTTAGGTGACCTGAGCTATCTCGATGTCGCTCGCGCCGCTAGCAGCCGACCGATCTTGCGCAAGGACTTCTTGTCGACTCCCTACCACATCGCTCAATCGGCGGCCTATGGCGCCGATGCCGTTTTGCTGATCGTCGCGGGCCTGGGCGACGTGCAACTACGCGAGTTGCACGCTGAGGCGAAGCGGTTTGACTTGGATACGCTGGTTGAAATTCATGACGAAGACGAGCTGTCGCGCGCTATCGCCTTGGCGCCGGACGTCATCGGCATTAATAACCGCGATTTGCGGACGTTTGTCACCGATCTCGGCGTTACCGAGTACCTGCTGCCACACATTCCGACCGGGACGTTGGTGATTAGCGAGAGCGGCGTGCAAACCGCCGCCGACATCGCGCGTTTGTACAGTGCGGGAGCGCGAGGCTTTTTGATCGGCGAATCACTCATGCGGGCTGAAGACCCCGTAGCGCTGATCGGCGAGCTCAAACGCAACCGCGTCGCGGCTGTTTAGCGCCGGCATGCGACGCACCAGAATCAAATTCTGCGGAATGACCAGTCCCGACGACGTCGCGCTGGCCGTTATGGCAGGCGCCGACGCCGTCGGCGTGATCGTGGCCGATAGCCCGCGCCAGGTCGCCCTCGGACGGCTCAGGGAACTCGCCGGCTCGATTCCGCCGCTCGTCGGCCGCGTCGGGGTCGTCGCCGGTGAGAGCGTGAGCGCCGTCGGTTCGCTCCGCGACCTCGGTTTCACGATTCAATTTCATGGACCCGAGCCTCCTAGCGTCTGCGAGCGGCTCGCCGGCGGTCAAACCTACATCAAGGTCGCCCATATCCTGAAGGACGTTGCCTACGGCCCGGATGACTTCGCCTCGCTCGATGCCTACGAGAACGGGCTCGTGATGTTCGATGCTAGAGCTGGCGATCGGATCGGCGGGACCGGTGAACCGTTTTTCTGGGCCGTGATCGAGCCGGCCGCGCGCCGGCGCCCGGTGATTGTCGCGGGCGGCCTGACGCCGGAGAACGTCGGCGCATGCATTGCGATCGTGCACCCGTACGCCGTCGACGTTCGCTCGGGAATTGAAACCGAGGGTATCAAAGATCTGGCAAAGATGCAAGCGTTTGTCGAGGCGGTGCGGACGGCAGATGCGCAAGCCTGACGCGCGCGGTTACTTCGGCGAATTCGGCGGCAAATTCGTTCCCGAAGTGCTTTTCGAGGCGCTCGTCCAGCTCGAAGCGGGCATGAATAGCGCATTTGCAGATCCGGCTTTTTGGAATGATTACCACAGCCTGTTGCGCGATTTCGTCGGGCGGCCATCTCCGATCTGCCAAGCGACGCGGCTCGTTGATGAACCCGCGGCCGGGTGCATCGTTTTCAAGCGCGAGGATCTCAACCACACCGGGGCCCATAAGATCAACAACACAGTCGGCCAGGGTTTGCTCGCGCAACGAATGGGCAAACGGCGGATTATCGCTGAGACCGGGGCCGGGCAACACGGTGTTGCGACCGCGACGATTGGGGCAAAGCTCGGCATCCCGGTCGAGGTGTACATGGGCGCGCTGGACATTAAACGCCAGTCCCTCAACGTTTATGTGATGAAGCTTCTCGGCGCTACCGTGCATTCGGTGACCAGCGGTACGCAAACGCTTAAAGATGCAACGAACGAAGCGTTTCGACAATGGGCAGCACGGGTCGACGATACGTTCTACTCGATCGGCAGCGTCGTCGGCGCGCATCCGTACCCGTTCATGGTGCGCGAGTTTCAAAAGATCATCGGGATCGAAGCCCGCGCCCAGCTGCTCGAACGATATGGACGACTGCCAAGCGACGTCGTCGCCTGCGTCGGCGGCGGTTCCAACGCGATGGGAATCTTCGCGGGTTTCGTCGACGATCCGGCTGTGCGGCTATGGGGGGTCGAGGCGGCCGGCCATGGGCTGCAGGCCGCCGACACCGCAGCCTCGCTGGGCGCCGGATCCGTGGGCATCTTGCACGGTTCGCGATCGTATGTGTTGCAGAACGGCGAAGGCCAAATCCGCAACACGCATTCGATCAGCGCGGGACTCGATTATCCCGGCGTCGGTCCGGAGCATGCCTTCCTCAAGGAAAGTGGTCGCGCGACCTACGTCTCAGCCACCGACGAAGAGGCGCTAGCGGCCTTTCACCGCTGCGCCCAGCGCGAAGCAATCGTGCCGGCACTGGAAAGCGCGCACGCGATCTCGTTCGCGCAGCGGCTAGCGATCGAACGCGGTCGCGAAGGCCTGATCCTGGTGAACCTTAGCGGACGGGGTGACAAAGATACTCGGCAAATCGCCGAGCGTGAATCCGGGGATCGCCAGCTCGCCGACAGCCTGCGGTGACGCGCAGTCCAACGACGACCGGCATCGTGCGTCTTGAAGCGGCGTTCGCGCTCGCGCGCAAGGCGAGCCGAGGCGCCGTCATTCCTTACGTCTGCGCCGGCGATCCCAACCTTGCGACGACGGCTACGGTGCTCAAAGCATTAGCGACGATCGGGGCCGATGTCATCGAGATTGGATTTCCTTACGGCGACCCGCTGGCTGACGGTCCGACCATCGCATCGGCCGCGCAGCGCGCGCTGGACGCCGGCGCTACGATCGATAGCGTGCTGGCCGTCGCGCGCGACGCGCACGCGGCCGGCGGACCGCCGCTGCTGGCGTTTACTTACATTAATCCCATCATGCAATATGGCTTCGAGCGTTTCGCCGACGGTTTGCTGTCGGCGGGGATGTGCGGCGCGATCGTCCCCGATCTTCCGCTGGAAGAGACGCCGGTGGTGCGGGGCGCATTCGGTCCGCGCGGACTGGCCTTGCCGTTGCTGGTCGCACCGACGACGCCGGCAGTGCGCGCGATCGAGATTGCCCGCGTCAGCGACGGTTTCATCTACATCGTCTCGCGCCTTGGGGTGACCAGCGCTGCCCGCGAACCCGATCTTCAATGGATCGCCGATCGGGTCGGCGACCTGCGTCGAGCCGTTACACGGCCGATCGCCGTGGGTTTTGGAATCTCGCGACCGGCGCAGGTGGAAGCCATTTGCCGGTACGCGGACGGCGTCATCGTGGGCAGCGCGCTGCTCGACGCAATGGCGGGCCTGGAGGGCAATCGCGCCGCCGCCGCTGCGAGCGGGTATCTCAAAACCCTCGTCGTTGCAGCCGCCCACCGCCGACTTGAAGGAACGGCTCCCGATCCACCTTAAGATGAAAACGGATATTTTTTAAGGAGTTCACCGGTGAATCTACGCGCAACGACCGTCTTTATCATCACGGCCTTTTTGCTCTCCGTGGTGGCGCCGGGCAGCCAGCCAGCTCGGGCCGCCGACGACACGATTACCTTTGGAGCCGCAGTCTCCCTGACGGGCTCGCTTGCGAAAGAAGGAAAGCTTACCCAGGAGGGCTACGATTTCTGGAAGAGCTACGTGAACTCGCACGGCGGCATCAAGGTCGGGTCGAAAACGTACAAAGTCGACATCAAGTACTACGATGACGAGGCCAACGCTCAGACCGCGGCCAAGCTAGTAGAAAAATTGATCGATCAGGACCATGTTAGTTTCATCCTTGGTCCCTACGGTTCGTCGGCGGCATTCTCGACATCGGCGATCGTTGAGCGGAAGAAGATCCCGATGGTTGAGGGTAACGGCGCGGCCGAAAAAATCTTCAACCAGGGTAATCGCTACACGTTTGGCGTACTGTCGCCGGCGAAGCGCTATCTTGAGGGCGTTCTGCAGCTCGCCACCAAAGTGAAGCCCCAGCCGCAGACTTTGGCAATTAGCGCTGCCAACGATGCATTCTCGCTCGAGGTGCAAGAAGGCGCCGTCGCGTGGGCCGGCGCGCATGGCTTAAAGGTCGTTTACAACAACAAGTACCCGGACAAATCCACTGATGTATCGGCCGTAGTGAGCGCGATCAAGGCATCGAATGCCGACGTGATCCTCAATGCGGGGCATCTGCAGGATGCGCTGCTCATCCACAAAGGGCTCAAAGAGCAAAACGTTCAGGCCAAGATTTATGGCTACTCGGTAGGACCGGATACGCCGGATTTCCGCGAGGCGCTCGGTAAGGACGCGAACTATGTTTTTGGCGGCGCGCAGTGGTCGGATGCCGTTCACTATAAGGGCGTCCCAGGATTCATTTCATCGTCCAAAGAGTATACCAAGGCGTTTGCCAAGATGTTCGGCCACGATCCCGATTACCACAATGCCGAGTCGACGGCGACGTGTCTCGCATTTCAATATGCAATGGAAAAGGCTGGGTCGCTCGACACCGAAAAAGTGCGCGATGCGCTGGCAAAGCTCGATACGTTGACGTTCTTCGGTTTGCTGAAGTTCGATTCACGCGGCCTCAACGTCTACAAGCCGATGGTCGTCAACCAGATTCAAAACGGGAAGCTGGTGACGGTCTACCCGTTTGGGCTGGCGGAAGCGAAGCCGGAGTATCCAACTCCGGCCTGGGCGAAGCGCTAGTGGCCGGTCGCTAAGACCAGCGGCTCCGACGTGCAACTCTTCGCGCAGGATCTCGTCAATGGCATCCTGACCGGGGGAATTCTCGCGGTCGTTGCTCTGGGATTCAGCCTGGTGTGGGGCATCATGAACATCATCAACCTCGCCCACGGGTCGTTCATCATGCTCGGCGCCTACCTGACGTATCAACTCTTCGTCAGCCTCCACCTCGATCCGTTCCTCTCGATTCCGATCAGTTTCGCCATCATGTTCGGTTTTGGGTACCTCGTGCAGCGGTTCATCATCAACTACGTCGCCCGGGCGCCGGTGCTGACGACGTTCCTGTTGACGTTCGGCCTGGCGCTCGTCCTCGTGAATGTCGCGTTGCTCATCTGGGCCGGCGACTCGCGGGCCGTGAGCCCGAGTTACTCGGGGGCCAACTTTACCGTGCTCGGAGTGACGGTACCGTACGTCAAGCTGTTCACGTTGCTGGTGGCGCTGGCGATCACCGCTATCTTGCAGTTGTGGTTGACGCGCTCCAAACTCGGCCGGGCGATTCGTGCGACGTCGATGGACATCGGAGCGGCGCAACTCTCGGGCGTGCGGGTCGCACACGTGTATGCCGTCGTCTTTGCGCTCGGAGCGGGTCTCGCCGGCGCTGCGGGCTCGCTCATCAGTTTATCGTATAGCCTGAACCCGACGATGGGCGATCCGTTCATTATCAAAGCGTTCGTCGTCTGTGTCTTGGGAGGGCTGGGAAGCGTCGAAGGGGCGCTGGTTGGCGGGCTTGTCTACGGTATCGTCGAGGCCTTCGGCTCCCAGTACATCGGAACCGGCTATCAAGAAGCGGTGGCGCTGGGGGTCCTGTTGCTCGTCCTCATCTTCAGGCCGACCGGAATTATCGGCCGGGCGACGGCTTGAGCGTCCAGCCCAGCGTCGCGCGGCAAGCGCGCATGGGCGGCATCACCGGAAGTCCGGCTGCGTTTTTCACTGCTATCGGCATCCTGGTGGTGATGCTGCCGATCCCGCTGTTGCACAACGGTTATTACGAAAACCTCGCCCGCACGATCTTGATGTTCGTGACGATGAGCCTGGGATGGAATCTGATCGGCGGCTATACCGGATACGTCTCGTTCGGTAACGTCGTCTTCTTCGGCTTGGGGACGTATTGTAGCGCGATTTTGGCCGCGCACGGAATCGACAATGTCTTCCTGGCCGTCGTAGCCGCGATGGCCGTCAGCGCGCTGTTTGCCATCGTCGTCGGCCTGCCGGTCTTGCGACTGCGCGGCCACTATTTTGCAATTGCAACGCTGGGCGTCTCGCTGGCGGTCGCGGAGATCATCGCCAATGTCGATGCGTTCGGCGGCAGCACCGGGCTGTCGCTCAGACAGGGTCTGCCGATCTCGGCGTATTTCTATGCGATGTGGCTAGTTTGTGCCGCGAGCCTGGTCGGTACCTATTTGATCGCCCGCTCGAAGTTTGGCTACGCGCTAGTGGCCATCCGTGAGAACGAGGAAGCGGCGACGGTGCTCGGCGTCAACCCGACCCGCTACAAGGTGGCCGCTTGGGCGGTCAGTGGAGTGATGGCCGGCAGCGCCGGCGCCGTGTTCGCGTTCGCGAACGCGTTCATTGATCCAGCGACCGCGTTTGTCGTCGACAACAACGTCAACCCGGTCGTGATGGCGCTCCTCGGCGGCGTCGGAACTGCCGCCGGGCCGTTGTTCGGTGGACTAATCTTGACCGGGATCAACGAAACGCTCTGGAATCACTTCCCAAAAATCCACACGCTGTTTTTCGGTGTTGCGATTATGGTTGTCGTGCTGTTCTTGCCGCGCGGTTTGCTGTATCTGTTTGAATTACGCGGCAGCGTCAAGGGCTATCTGGCGAGCCTCGGCGAGTATCGCGTTTGAGCGCGTTCTTGGAGATCGACGGTGTCGGCATGCGGTTCGGCGGGCTGTGGGCGCTGGCCGATGTCAGCTTCAACGTCGAGCGCGGCACCGTGGTCGGCCTCATCGGGCCCAATGGCAGTGGTAAGACGACCTTGATGAACGTGATCAGCGGTTTGTACAAGCCGTCGACCGGCGCCGTGCGTCTACGTGGGACGACGATTGCCGATATTGCGACCCACAACGTCTGCAAGCTGGGCGTCGCGCGAACGTTTCAAATCGTCAAACCGTTCGCCAGCCTTACGGTTCGCGAAAACGTCGCCGTCGGTAGCATGTACGGGCGGGAAGGGAAGAAGCGGTCGACCGGCGCCGCCTTCGATCACGCTCAGGCGTTGCTTGAACAGGTCGGCTTAGCGCGGGCCGCCGAGCGGCGCGCGCAGGATCTGACGATCCCCGATCGCAAGCGGCTCGAGGTCGCCAAAGCCCTGGCGCTCGATCCCGACATCCTGCTACTGGATGAGGTGATGGCCGGCTTGCACGCGATTGAGGTCGACGAAGCGATCGACCTCTTGCGCACCGTGCACGCCGGCGGCGTCACCTTGATCGTCGTTGAACACTTGATGAAAGCGATTATGGCCATCTCGCAACGCGTCGTCGTGCTGGCCGAAGGGAAGAAAATCGCCGACGGCTCGCCGCTGGAGGTCACCCGGACACCGGCGGTCATCGAAGCCTATTTGGGAGCGGGCTATGCGCGCCGACAGGCGGCGCGGTCTGGGACCAACGCCGGGACCCCGACGTGATTGACGACCAACCGGCGCAAAAGCTGACCGTGACAAATGTGAGTGCTGGTTACGGTGACGCGCAAGTGTTGTGGGACGTTTCACTGGAGGTCGGCACGGGCGAGGTTGTGGCGCTGATCGGCAGCAACGGCGCGGGAAAATCGACCTTGCTCGGCGCGATTAGCGGCCTGGTGCGTATCACCCGCGGCGCGGTCCAGTTTCGCAGCGACTTGACTAACCGCCCGCCCGACCGCGTCGTCCACGCCGGAGTCGTTCAAGTGCCGCAAGGGCGGCGGCTCTTTGGGTCGTTGACGGTACGAGAAAACTTGCTGATGGGCGCCTACCTGCGTACCGACTCGGAGGTGAACAGCGATCTCGAACGAGTATTGCAAGTGCTTCCCCGCCTGCGCGAGCGCTATGACTACCTCGCCGGCCGGCTGTCGGGTGGCGAGCAGCAACAGGTAGCGATTGCGCGCGCGCTGATGGCACGACCAAAGATCTTGTTGATCGACGAGATGTCGCTCGGCCTGGCGCCGGTCCTCGTCGAAGCATTGCTCGAGATTCTGCGCGACATCCATCAGCGAGGCGTAGCGATCCTGATGGTGGAGCAGGATGTCCAGACCGCGCTCGAGTTCGCTTCGCGCGCCTACGTTTTAGAGACCGGCCGGATCGTCTTGGCTGGACCGTCGGCGCAATTGCTCGACGATCCGCAAGTGCAACGAGCGTACTTAGGAGTCTAGGAGCCGCTTTGGTCGGCACTCCTCACCGATCCAGACTCCAATGGGCTGCTCATTTGCCGCCGCGCCAGAAAGTGGTCCGGAACCTTCGCCGCTGCCGGGACCGCACGATGCCTGCGTCGCTGAATGACCCTGTTGGGCAGACGGAGACGTAGATGGAACCGCTCGACATGGAATTGCTGCGAAGGTGGATTGGCCGCGACCAAGAGCGTTACGACGTCGTCGAGCCCAACAAGGTAGCGGCGTTGGCGGCGACGCTGGACTGCGGTGTGACGCCGGCGCACGGCGATGCGTTGCCGGCAGGCTGGCACTGGGTGTTCTTCAATCCGATCGCACGGAGGAGCGAGATTGGCGCGGACGGCCATCCCACTCGTGGGAACTTTTTGCCGCCGGTTCCGCTTGCGCGCCGCATGTGGGCCGGCGGCCGCCTGCGATTCTTGCGGCCGATACACGTTGGCGACCGCGTGCGCAAGGTTTCGCGCGTCACCGACGTGCAGGATAAAACCGGCCGATCGGGCCCGCTGATTTTCGTGCAGGTAGCCCACGAAGTGACCACCGAGGACGGTCTCGCGCTCGTCGAAGAACAGGACATCGTCTACCGTCCTGCGCCCTCGGAGGGCGGTGCGATGCCGCCGGCGCCACCGCTCGCCAGAGCCGCGGACTGGAGCCAGGATATCGTGCCGGACGATGTCCTGCTCTTTCGCTACTCGGCGCTCACCTTCAACGCTCACCGGATCCATTACGATCGGCGCTATGTCACCGAAGTCGAAGGGTACCCGGGACTCATCGTTCACGGACCGCTGCTCGCGACGCTCCTGATGGAGCTGATCCGGCATCGATTGCCCGCGGCTCAGCTCGAGGAATTCCGGTTCAAGGCAGTGCGGCCCACTTTCGATACGTCGCGGTTCAGCATCCATGGAAATGTACCGAACGGCGAGCGTCGTTGTGTCATGTGGTCCACCGATAACGACGGGATGCTGGCGATGGACGGTGAAGCGACCTTGCGTGATYAAGGATGAGTTCGGCGAGCTTCGCACCGGCGTCCGTGAGCTGTGCGCGAAGTTCGATTCCGCCTATTGGCAGTCGGCCGATGAACACCGGGAATATCCCGAAGCGTTTGTCCGAACGCTCATGGATGCCGGCTGGCTCAGCGCACTGATTCCCGAAGCGTACGGTGGGTCGGGCCTGGGCATCACCGAAGGTTCGATCATCCTCGAAGAAATCAATCGCTCGGGCGCGAACTCCGGCGCGTGTCACGCGCAGATGTACATCATGGGCACGCTGTTGCGCCATGGTTCGGAGCACCAGAAACGGGCGTATCTTCCCAAAATCGCCGCCGGCGAGCTGCGGCTTCAAGCGTTCGGCGTCACTGAGCCAACCGTCGGGACGGATACAACGAAAATTCAAACGCGGGCCATCCGCTCGGGCGACCATTATGTCGTCAACGGGCAGAAAGTGTGGATCTCCCGCGTGCAGCACTCAGATTTGATGCTGCTGCTGGCGCGAACGACGCCCCGAGAGGAAGTCCACAAGAAATCTGATGGATTGTCGGTGTTCTTAGTCGATGTCGCGACTGCGATCGCGGCTGGCAGCGTCGTCGTTCGGCCGATTCGCAACATGCCCAACCATGAAACTAATGAGATGTTCATCGATAACCTGGTTGTGCCGGCCGAAAATTTGATCGGCGAAGAGGGGAAGGGATTCCGATACATTCTCGATGGCATGAACGCGGAGCGGATCCTGATCGCCGGCGAATGCATCGGTGACGGCTACTGGTTCACCGACCGGGCGGTCAAGTATGCCAACGAGCGGGTCGTATTCGATCGGCCGATTGGCAAGAATCAGGGCGTGCAATTCCCGATAGCGATGGCGTACGCCCACGTCGAGGCGGCGAACTTGATGCGGTTCCGGGCCGCCGCGATGTTCGACGCTAAGCAGCCATGCGGTGCGGAGGCCAATATCGCGAAGCTGCTTGCCGCCGACGCTTCCTGGGAAGCTGCGAATGTTGCGCTACAAACGCACGGCGGCTTCGGCTTCGCAGCCGAATACGATATCGAACGAAAGTTCCGCGAGACAAAGCTCTACCAGGTTGCCCCAATCTCCACCAACCTCATCCTATCGTACATCGCCGAGCACGTCCTAGGATTGCCGCGTTCGTATTAAGGCGCCAGTGTCTGCTAGCGTCTATTAAACGGCAACGATATCCGTGGGCGCGTCGACCCATGGTGTGCAGGACACGCATATGCAGCGAATCCTCCGTCACGGTTCCAGGCTAAACGGTCTTCTTTGCCACCGTCGGCAAGCCGTCGTGTTCCCACTCCATCCATGAGCCGTCGTAAACAGCGACGTCGCTGAACCCGGCTTCCAGCAAGGCGAGATACGAGCCGGATGCCGAGACCCCACTTCCACACGAGACGATCGTCCGCTTGCTGCGATTGAGGCCAAGCTCGTCGATGAGATCGGCGAGTTCGGCCGGGTCGGCAATGCGGCCCCCGCGCGAATCTTCCATGAGCCGCGAACCCGAAAGCCGCCGCGCACCTTTGATATCCTGGTTTCGCAGAGCATAGGTCGCATCGCGCTGGGTTTCTAGCAGTTGGGCGTCGCTACGGCCTTCCGCTACCGACAGGACCTCGGCGCGCGTGGCTCGCAGCCGCGGCCGCACGGCGATCGAGAAGCGCGCCGGGGCGTGGTGCGGCATGGCCGTGGTCGTCAGGCCACCCGCCGCCTGCCAGGCGGTGAAGCCGCCGGCGAGGATGCGGACGTCGTCATGCCCGTAATAGCGACACATCCAGACGAACCGCGCCGCGTATGGCACGGTCCCCGCGTCATAAGCGATCACCGAGTGACCGTCGCCGATGCCGCGTTCGCCCAGCGCGCGGGCGAAACGATCCGGCAGCGCGACGCGGGCCGCGTATGGCGTCGCCGGATCGTGAAGGTGTTCGGCATAGTCGAGGAAGATCGCACCCGGAATGTGCCCAGCGGCATATTGTTCGGCGCCGGTTGGACCGGTTTGCCCAGGTGCGCCGTGCGGCGTGCTGCGCGTGTCGACGATGCGGATCCGAGCGTTGCCCGAGCGCGCCAGCAACCACTCAGCCTCGACGAACGGCGCGCTCACGTCACTAGCTGCTAACGATTTGATTCGGCGTGGTGACCGTCTGTTGCGTGCCGGCACCTGATGGCCGGAAGCCACGTTCGACGATCGCCACCATCTGGTCGAAAGCCGCCCATGCGAACGCCAATTGCGGCTGCAAGTTGTAGTTGAACGCCGCAAACGTGTCGACGTGCGTACCGCCTTGCACCAGATATTGGAAATATTGGGAGCCCTGGCCGGCCGCATTGACGGCATTGAGGTAGGGGGTGGCGTTGTTCTGCGGTGTGATAAACATATCCACGGCGCCGGCGATCGAAACCAGGGGCTTCTGGATTCTTCCGGTGTGTGCGAAAGTCGCGATGGTAGCGTTAGCCTGCGCCGAAGGGACATAGGCTGCTCGATTGCCCGGCAGGGCCAGCCCGGTACCAACGCAGGTCCCCGGCAGGCGAGCCGCCGACGTGGGATTCGGCGTGCAGCCGGCAGCTGCGATCGATGACGAAGTCGTCGGATCGATCAACAACGCATATGCGAAGACGGTCAAATCGACGTAGAACGAAGCTGCATTGGAGTAGTACTCGAACCACAGGGACGGATGCGCTGCACTGGCCTGTAGCACATCGGCCGGAAACCCGGCGTTAACAATCGCCTGCGCAGCGCCGGCATCGGTGAAGTTGCTCGCGACGTATGCCGGCATTGCGGCCAAAAATTTCGGCATGTACGTAAGGATGTTCAGGTTCGTCGACCAGTACACGCCTGACCAATCGACGCCGCCATCGACGATGTCGCCATGTTGTTCGAGCAACGAGCGGACTTGCGCGCCGCCGTTGGAGAGGCCGACCGCGTACGTTCGCGATGGTGCGCGGCCGAACGTCTGGCTGAGAAAGGTTTGAACGGCACGCGTCAGCAGCGCGAAATCATCGTTCCAAGCCGCGATCGACGATCTCGGGGTGAGAGCACCCAACCGAAATGTTTGCTTCGCCGTCTCGAGCGTCAGCAGGTCGAACGGGATCGGATACGCCGTCGACGGCGACTGGCTGGCGGCGATCGTCTCGACGACGGCGTTATATGGAATGCCTTTGTTGCTGCAGGCGAACGCATATCCGCGCGCGAGCATGAAGTCGCTCCAAATCGCGTCGTTGGCGTACTCGCTGCGAAAGGCGGGTGTCCCGCAAACGACCAGCTTCCCATTCCAATTCGTAGGCACGCGGACGACGTAACGCTCGTTGCTAGCATACGTCCCAAAGCTCAGCGAACCAGTGATGGGCGATGTGGCGGGCGAGGGGGTCGTTGGCAGGATCAGCGCGGCGGCATCGCCGGCCGGATTGACGCCGCCGTCCGCGGATGGCGGGATCGTCGGCGCAAACTTGTACCGCAGGTCGGGGACCGTCGTCGGCGGATTCAATATCGGCGCCGTCGGACCAGGCGACGGCGTCGCCGTGGGATTGATGGTCGGCGTGGAGGAGCCCCCGCTGCCGCAGCCGGCGAGCGCGACCGGCGCACTCGACGCCAGCGCGATAAAACGCGAACGACTCAGGGAGCTAAAACGACGCTTCATGAGACTCCTCCAAATGCGAATCAAAAAATTGATAAGAGGCAGTTCTTCGGAAGCCTGGCTCGGCGGCCCCCCTGCTATGTTGGAATCGCCATTTGACCGAGCTGTCCTAGGCCGAACCGTTTGTCGGCATCGTCGACGATGTATTTGCCGATCGCAAGTGAAGACGTGGCCGCGGGCGACGGCGCATTGCGCACGTGTACGACACCGTCGGAACCCTCAAAAAGAAAATCGTCGATGAGCGCCCCGTCGACGCCCACGGCTTGAGCCCGGACCCCGGATGGGCCCGTCAGACAGTCTTCGGGCTCCAGTTCCGGGATGTAACGCTGGAGGGCGCCGACATACGCGCTACGCACGAGGTCGCGGTACATTTCGGCGGCGCCAACCTTCCAATACTTCGCGGCTAGCTTGGAAAAACCGGGATAGGTCAATGCATCCCAAAGCTCAGGCGGATTGATGTGGAAAAATGAATAGCCTTCGCGCGCGAATGCAAGCACGGCGTTTGGGCCGAGCCGGATCGACCCGTCCATGCGCGGTGTAAAGTGGACGCCAAGCCACGGAAACTCCGGATCCGGCACCGGATAAATGTTTCCGCGGACCAGATGCGCTTTCTCCGTTCGCAGGATCAGATAGTCGCCGCGAAACGGTACGATCTTCGGGTCGTTTCGGCCTCCGGTCATCTTGGCGAGTTTGTCCGCGTAGAGGCCGGCGCAGGTAATCACCCGCCGCGCTCGGATCTCGCCCTGCGGAGTTGTTAATATCGTAGTGTCGCCGTCACGGGCGATACGCGTGACTTCGCGACCGAGCAAGAACTCGGCGCCCCCCTCACGTGCGTCGTTCGCGTACGACGCGGCTACCCGCGCCCAGTCAACGATGCCGGTGGCCGCCGAGAAGATGGCGGCAATTCCGGCGCAGTGAGGTTCGCGCGCTCTAATGCCGGCGGCATCGAGCATCTCCAGGCCTTCGACCCCGTTTTGATGACCGCGTTCCCACAAGTCCTGCAGACGACCGAGCTCGCCCGCGTCGGTGGCGACAATCAATTTGCCGACCGGTTTGAATTCGATTCCTTTTTGACGGCAGTATTCCCATGCGAGCTGACGTCCTTCAACGCATAGTTTTGCCTTGAACGAACCAGGCTTATAGTAGATTCCGGAATGGATGACGCCGCTGTTCCGGCCGCTCTGATGCTGGTTGAAGCCGGACTCCTTTTCGATCCCGGCGATCTTGAGACGGGGAAACCGGATCGTGAGTTCGCGAGCGGTTGCCAGCCCCACGATCCCACCTCCGACAACGGCAATATCGTACATTCCCCCGCCGCTTAGCCGCGTGAGAACCCCTTTCTTTTAAGCACGCCTCGCTGGGAAGCGCGCGCCGGCGCTCCTCGCCCCCCAAATGGAAGCGCCGGGAGACGCGAAAGGCCGCCGCCGTACCTCCCCCGGGCCACCGAGGTGAGAAAATACGTAAAAGTACCGACGGCAGATCATGGCACTATCGTCTATCTGGTGGCAGACACCCCTGTCGCCAAGGAGAACCAACGATGGCCGCTGTCACTGCGCTCGCCCCAAATTTCGAAGGAATCGGCACCGCTTTTGTAACCGCAGGCGTTGCCCGGCAACCGTTGTCCGCGCCGTGTCGACGCCTCGAAGCCGCCGCGCGGCGACCGCACTCTTGATCGGTTTGGCCTGACAGCCGATGGAAGCCTGGGGTGGTTCGCCTGGACCGTGTTGCACCAAATCGCTTCCGGATTCTCGTAGTGCCAGGCCGGTAAACGGACGGTCGAAGTGCCGCGGCGCCCCGATGTGGAACAGGCGCATACCGCCGTCGCACAGCTTTAGCGTTCGGCGTTTTAGGAAAGGCAAGCGCCCGTGGCGACGACCGTGAGTCCGGACCTGGCCCCCTTCAAGAACGAAGCGCTTCGCAGTTTCGACGATCCCAGAGACCGCGCGTCGCTGGAGGCCGCGCTCGGTCGAGCTCGCGCCGCCTTTGGGCGGCGTTATCCTCTGGTCATCGACGGCGAACGCATTTGGCGCGAGCCAGTGACGTGCTCGATCAATCCCGCCCACCCCAACGAAATCGTGGGTGAAGTCGCGACCGCCACGCTCGACGATGCCTCGCGTGCGCTCGACGCCGCTACCAAGCGGTTCGCGAGCTGGTCCAAGACCAGCGCCCTTGAGCGGGCGGCGTTCTTGTTGCGAGCCGCCGAGGCAATTCGTGCCCGGCGCGACGACTTCAACGCGTTGCTGGTGCTCGAAGTTGGTAAGACTTGGATCGAAGCCGACGCCGACACGGCGGAAGCTATCGACTTTCTCGAATTCTACGCGCGTGAAGCCATTCGCATAACGGATCCGCCGGCGCTCGCATCAATGGCCGGTGAACGCAATCAGATGACGTACATTCCGCTCGGTGTCGGCGCAATCATTCCGCCGTGGAATTTCGCGCTCGCGATCGTCGTGGGGATGACCAGCGCAGCGGTGGTGTCCGGAAACACGACCTGCCTGAAACCCTCGCCCGATTCGAGTGTAATCGCGGCGGTGTTCGTGGGCTTGATGCATGACATTGGCTTACCGCCAGGCGTGATCAACCTGGTTCCTGGCGACGGTGCGACAATCGGCGAATATCTGGTTATGGACCCGCGCACGCGCTTTATCTCGTTCACCGGCTCGAAGGCCGTGGGTCTCCGCATCAACGAGCTCGCGGCTAAGACGCCGCCCGGTCAGCGCTGGATCAAGCGCGTGATCGCCGAGATGGGCGGGAAGGATGCAATCATCGTTGCGGCCGATGCCGATCTCGATGCGGCAGTGGAGGGTGTCGCCGCCGCGGCCTACGGCTTTAGCGGCCAGAAATGCTCGGCATGCTCGCGGGCGATTGTCGACGCCCAAATCTACGATCGTTTCGTCGACGCACTGACGAAAAAAGTACAAACGCTCGTTGTCGGCGATCCGGCTCTGCCTCAGACCGAGGTCGGGCCGGTGATCAACCAAAAGGCAGCCGAAAAGATCGTTGGCTATATCGAAACTGGCAAACAAGAGGGCCGTTTGGTCATTGGCGGATCGCGACTCCCAACCGATGGGTACTTCATCGAGCCGACGGTGTTCGCCGACGTGCTGGCTCGTTCTAAGATCGCTCAAGAAGAAGTGTTTGGTCCAGTGCTGGCGATCATCAAGGCCAAAGACTTTGACGACGCACTGGCGATCGCTAACGACACCGAATTTGGCCTCACGGGTGCCGTTTATTCAGGGGATGACGCGAAGCTCGAACGCGCGCGGGACGAATTTCACGTCGGAAATCTGTATCTGAACCGCAAGTGCACCGGCGCCATGGTCGGCGTCCATCCGTTCGGCGGGTTCAATCTGTCGGGAACGGATTCGAAGGCGGGCGGCCCGGACTATTTGCAACTGCTGATGCAGGCAAAATCGGTGTCGCAGAAAGTCTGAGCGGACGAGGGATCGATGCCGAAGACCTGCGATCGAACGGGGCGGTCACGTACGTGTTGGGCTGGAAGATGCGCCATTTGGAGCGAAACAGACCAACGTTGAACTCGTGGCCCGCGCCGCCGCTGAGATTCGCCGGGCCGGCTGCGAACCGGCATCGGCCGCTGACGTACGCCGGGACCTGGGCCTCCAGTAGATGCGTTCGGTTTAGAGGCTGCGCTCACCGACGGCTATGCCTGCGACCAGCTCAAGAGTTGCAGAGCGGCTGAGCCGCTTCGGCGCATCGCGTCGTCCTGTGCTTGAATGCCGTAATCGAGTTGCAGGATCGCGTGGTACATCGCGCGGTAACGGGCGGCGGTCCAGGTCCGCTCGTCAACGCCTCCGTAAGCCGCGCGAAATACGTCGTGAGCGCTTGCCGGTAGCATGAGATGTGCAATGGCAATGTCGATTGCGGGATCACCATGATGGACGTCGCCCCAATCGATCACGCCAGTCAAATGAGCGGCCGCATCGAGCACGAGGTGGCGGGCATAGAGATCACCGTGAACGATCTTCCAGTGGCGTTTGTCCAGCGGCCCCGGTGGGTTCGCTTCGAGCCAGGTGGTGATGAGATCAGCTTGATGGATGGCGCCGGCTTGGACTAGCGCCGGCAATCGGTTGGAGGTCATCTTCAGCCGTTTTTCGTGATCGAGCCTGCCCAGTTCGTCCGGAGGGAGCCCAAGAGCGACCAGCGGTGCCGGCTCAAGCGCGTGGAGGGCACGCAAGAATTGCCCTAGCGGTTGCGCCAGCGCGGTTCGCTCGGCGTCCGACAACGACATCGAACACGCGCCTACTCCCTTGATCAGTTCATAACCCGCGAACATCCACGGATACGCCTGGCTCGGCGCTCCGATGAGCGTCGGAACCGAGGTTGCGACCGGTAGGCGCGAGGCAACGTGCGGAAGGATGGCGATCTCGCGTTCGATCAGGCCGGCAACAAGCCGCCGCCGCGGGAAGCGGAATACGATGTGTCCGTCGACGAGAAATGCGGCGTTGTCCCAACCGACGCCGAAAGGATCGACCGCACCCCCGCCGCGTAGCTGCGGAAACTGCTGGTCGATCAACCTTGCGGCGAGCGATGAGTCAATGTTGATGTCGGCCGTCCACGCGGGCTTGCTCATCTGATGCGGCTTCTGACCGTATCCGGCGGTCGCTTCGCGGTGAGGCGTGAGCTTGCGATCAGCAGGCCCAGGTGTGTGCATCGACGTTGAGTGATTGGCCCGTGATGTTTCGAGCTGCAGTACTGCACAGAAACAACACCATGTCCGCAACCTCGTCGGGCGAAATGGTCCGCTTGAGCGAGGTGTAGCGGAGATGCTCGGCGCGCACTTCGTCGGCTGGTTTGCGGAGCGCCGCGGCCCGTTCTGCGATAGCGCGGTCCAATCGCTCGCCTTCGACGTTTCCGGGTAGGATGGCATTGACCCGGATTCCGGCCTCACCCAGTTCTTTGGCAAGGCTTTCGGTGAAACCGATGACACCCCACTTTGACGCCGCGTACGGGGTTCGCAGCGCGTAACCCATCCGGCCGGCGACTGAGGAGATGTTCACGATCGCCCCGCGCGGCGAAGCCCTCAACATTGGCACGGCGAGCCGGGTGCAGTAGAACTGGCCATTGAGATTGACATCGATGGTGCGGCGCCAATCTTCAGGCGAAATATCCTCGACCGGCGCGGCCGGGCCGCGAATGCCGGCATTATTGACCAAAACGTCGAGCCCGCCCAGCTGGCGCTGCACGTCAGCGAAGAGCGCCGCCACGGCGTTGTCGTCGCCCACGTCGGTCACCGAGACGGTGACAGCCGGGCAGCTTTGGCGCAAGTCATCGAGCGCCGCTACAGCGATATCACACGCGTGGACGCGCGCGTCGTGGGCACCGAACCGCTCGACGATTGCGCGCCCAATGCCACGGCCGCCGGCGGTGACCAGTATCCGCAGGCCGGGCTCGATCGCGATCGATGTACTACGCTCCGGAAAGATCTTGCTCTCGAACAAATCTGCCGACATTTGCCGCCGCCATCAGGCGAGCGAGGCCGTTCTTTCCGCGAACCGGGGCACCGCCGCGGGAGCCCATCAGCGAGCCGCCACTAGCGCCACCCGTTGAGATAGGGCAAGCTGCGGGCCGTTCGCTCGATGTCGGCCTTCGCCGATAGCAACGCGCTAAGCGCGTCCCAGCCTCCGGTAATGAACTGTTGGCGGGCACTCTCGGGCATCGCGAGCGTGTAGGTCGCGCCGTCGACGGCGATCGTTCGTGCTTCGAGATCGATCGTGAGATTTTGTTTCGGGCTTCGTTCGGCGAGCGCCTGAAGGGCCGCAATGGCAACCTCGTCGACCGTCACGCACGGCATACCGATAGCGACGGAGTTGCCGAAGAAGATCTCGCTGAACGACTCACCGACGAGTGCCTGGATGCCCCAGCGGTGGAGCGCCTGCGGCGCGTGCTCGCGCGACGAGCCACAGCCGAAGTTCTTATTAACGAGCAGAATCTTCGCGCCGGCGAAGTCTGGCTCGTCGAAGGGATGGAGCCGGCCTCGTTCGCGCAACTGACTGCGATCGTCAGCAAAAACATACGCCCCAAGGTGCTCGAACGTAAGGCCCTTGAGAAAGCGGGCCGGGGTGATGCGGTCGGTATCGATGTCGTTACCGCGAACGACCATAGCGGGGCCCTCGATGCGCACGCGGCGAGCATCGCTCATCGCGCGGCCGTCCCGGCGAACAGCACGCGGGCATCAGTGACTTTGCCTTCGATCGCTGCAGCTGCAACCATCACTGGCGACATCAGCAGCGTTCGTCCGGTTGGCGACCCTTGGCGTCCTTTGAAGTTGCGGTTCGAGGATGAGGCGCAGACCTCGCGCCCTTGAAGCTTATCCAAATTCATTCCTAGGCACATCGAGCAGCCGGAATCGCGCACGTCGAAGCCGGCCTCGGTGAGAATTTTGTCGAGTCCACGCTCGATGAGTTCGTGCCGGACCCGCTCGGAACCGGGGACGGCCAGTGCTCGTACTCCGGGGGCGACCTTGAAGCCCCGGCCTTTGATCGCGTCGACGACGGCCTCGAAGTCGGAGATGCGCGCGTTCGTGCACGATCCGATAAATGCTACGTCAATCGGCGTGCCGAGGATCGGTTGGCCAGGCCGCAGATCCATATACTCGTAAGCGTTTTCGACAAGCGCCCGGTCTTCGAGCGCAAACTGCGCCAGATCCGGAACCGCGCCACCGACTGGCATCGATTGACCCGGGTTTATTCCCCAGGTTACCATCGGTTCGATGTCCGCGGCGTCGAAGCCCACGACGTCGTCGTAGACGGCGTCGGCGTCGGATCGGACGGAGTTCCAAAAACGGACGGCGTTGTTCCAGTCATCGCCTTTCGGCGCGAAATCACGCCCGCGGAGGTAGTCGTAGGTCGTCTGGTCTGGATTCACATAGCCGCATCGCGCTCCGCCTTCGATCGACATGTTACAGACCGTCATCCGCTCGTCCATGCTGAACCGATCGAAGGTATCCCCGCCGTACTCATAGGCGTACCCAACGCCACCGTTCACTCCGAGTGCGTGGATGATATGGAGGATGACGTCTTTGGCGTAAACACCGGGGAGCAGTCGTCCGTTGACCTCGATTCGCCGGACCTTCAGCTTGCTCATGGGGAGCGTCTGCGTCGCCAAGACGTCTCGCACTTGCGAAGTGCCGATGCCGAAGGCAATTGCGCCGAAGGCCCCGTGGGTCGACGTGTGCGAGTCGCCACAGCAGATCGTCATGCCGGGCTGCGTCAGCCCCCGCTCGGGACCGATGACGTGCACGATCCCGTGCTGCCGCTCGGCGGGCGAGAAGTACTGGATGCCGGCCGTGCGCACATTGCGCTCGAGTTCGGCGACCATCGCCTCGCCGGCGATATCCTTGAACGGACGCGCGAGACCATCCGTCGGGATTGCGTGATCGGCGGTCGCGAAGGTCCGATCGGGGAATAGCACGCCGATGCCCCGTGCGCGCAGCATCTCAAAGGCTTGCGGCGTCGTAACCTCGTGAATCAAATGCAAGCCCATGAAAAGTTGATACTGGCCCGGCGTCAATTCGCGGACGACGTGCCGTTCGAAGATCTTCTCATAGAGCGTCTTTCCCAATGGGCCCGCCTCGCCGCTACGGTGGTGAGAAGATCTAATGCCGCGCCGCCGGCGCCCCCTCCCCCCGGCTCACATTCCGCGTACGTCTGGAACCGCGCAGCGTGGGCACACGTTTCCCGACCACGGAGGTGCCCATGTCCTTCACCATGCGTTCATTCAAGCGGCCCTGGCTGTTGGCCGCCGGGGCACCCCTCGCGGTGCTTGCGCTTCTCGCTGGGGTCAACAGCCCGACGTTCGGGGAGACGGCGGGCGAGCGCTCGACGCGCAACATCGTGCTCGGTGCCGCCGCCGTGACCGCTGCTATCATCCTTAACAACAATTACCAGCACAAACGCCAGGCTCACGATACGATCGTAGGCCGCACAAGAGACGGCGGTACGGTGTACGCCGACGGCCGCATCGTGTATCCGAACGGCGATGTGCTGTATGCAGGCGACGGCCGTGGCCGGCCCTGTCGTTGGGACGGAGAGGGCGATCGCTGCCGCTCAGACGTTACCGCCTACCATCCGCGCGGTTGGGAGCGCCATCGCGATCGCGGACGGCACGAGGGACATCACAAGCATGGCGACCAGGGCGACCACGGCAACAACGGCGACGACGACAGCGACAACGACAACTAGCGCCGTTCTGGAGCCTGGGCGGCGCCTGTCCGATTCTGCGCAATCTGGTTTCGGCGGGCGCCGGGCGCTTTGAGTGGGCTCCGTAGCGGGGGCCCGCTGCCTCCTGCTGTGCTTTTCACCGGCACTACCGAACGTCTGCTAGGCTTATGTATCTAACCGATCCTCGCTTTTTGGAGCGGGTTCGTGCCGCCGCGACGCTTTGCGAACAAGGCACCCACCGGCCATGCACAAGCTCTGCGCAGTTCATCCTCAGAAAGGCTCCGGTCATTTCTTGACGGGCTCTGCAGCGGGTGTTATGCTATCCGCCGTGACTCTGACGGCTCGCTCCATTGGTGCGGTCAGTGATCCGGTCCAAATTGGGCCTGTTGTCGGCGTCCGCTCCTTGAAAACTGAACAGTGCAGTAGCGCATAAGTCTGTGGGTCTCCAGCCGGAGAACAGGCAAGAGCGCGGCGCAAGCCGCTTTTTTGTTGGTTGTCCGCTTGAGAGATAGAAGTCAGCCGTCGCCAGCCCCGGCTCCACCGGTTCTGGATCACGGCGTCTGACCGTACAACAATTGACCGATTCCGGCTTTATTGTCGAAATCAAAACCCCGAGGAGCGATCCTCGGGTAGCTTGGTCAGCGAAATCGAGCCTCAAAGGCTCCACTAGCCCGATCGCAAGATCGGGTTCATAATGGAGAGTTTGATCCAGGCTCAGGATTAACGCTGGCGGCGTGCCTAACACATGCAAGTCGAACGA
>JRHI01000514.1_pt1 | contig 41203 bp, 41 predicted proteins | sample 215371 | NCBI WGS metagenome assembly JRHI01 (sample SAMN02929681, study PRJNA255918) | sediment metagenome | biome: cave system; feature: Ice Cave; material: Sediment; isolation source: sediment from deep within a dark volcanic ice cave with no known source of... ... | reverse complement strand
GTGGGGCGCGGCCCCGGCGGAGCCGGGTCCGGCCCCGGCGTGCGTCGGCGGCCTACTGGGGGCCGGGCGGTGCCGGAGGAGGGATTCGAACCCTCATGGGCCTTTCGGCCCAATTGATTTTGAGTCAATCGAGTCTCGCCAATTTCTCCACTCCGGCAGGGCGGCGGTGCCCGGAGTGTAGAAGTCGGCTCAGGAGCGGGAGCGGGCCGGTCGGACGAGGGACATCGTGTCGAGGGCGTCCTTCACCACGGCGGCGTTGCCGATGATCACCGCGGGCTCGTCCCAAGCGGCGTTCTTGCCGGTCGTGAGCGACCGTACGACCGCACCCGCTTCCCGCGCGATGAGCCCGGCGGCGGCGATGTCCCATGGCGASAGCGACTCGTGGACGAACAGGTCCAGCTTCCCGCACCCGACGTAGGCGATCTCGAGTGCCGCCGAACCGAAGACCCGCAGCCGCACGACCGTCGCGTTCAGCGCGACGAAGCGCGAGTCCTTCTTCGCGGCGGCCTTGAACGAGAGGTTCGTTACCGCGAACGCCTCGGTCGCCTGGTGCACGGTCGAGACGCGGACGCGCAGGCCGTTCAGCGTCGTCCCCCCGCCGTGCGAGGCGATGAAGGTCTCTCCGGTCCGCGGCGCGTGGATCGCGGCGGCGCGCACCTGGCCGCCTTCGACATAACCGATGGCGACGCAGTAGAACGGGAGGGCGCGGCTGAAGTTGAGCGTCCCGTCGATGGGATCGACCACCCAGAGCCGCTCCGACGAGCGAAGGGCGTCCTGGGCGCTCTCCTCGGCGAGGATCGGGATCGTGACGTCATGTGCCCGCAGCCGCTTCTTGATCGCGGCTTCCGCCGCGTGGTCCGCCGCCGTCGCGAAGTTCGCGCGGCCCCGCTTGTGGGTGACGATCTCGACGTCGTCGGCGCGGATGGCCGCGCCCACGGCGACGGCGGTCTCGGCGGCCAGAGCGGCGAGGGTCGCGTACCGGCGGGCGTCCGAGCGGCTAGGCGACCGGTTGGGCATCTGCCGGGCACAGCGTCCGGACGCGCTCGAGCAGCTCGTTGAGATCGAACGGCTTCGGGATGATGTCGGCGATCTTCCGGGACGCGAACTCGTGCTCGAACTGCTTCGCGGCGGCGCTCACGAAGAGCACCGGCATGTTCCGGATCGCGTCGTCCTGGACGATACGGTCGTAGACCTCGAATCCGCTCAGACCGGGCATCATGATATCGAGGATGAGGAGATCCGCGTGCACCTGCCGGACGGTCTCGATGACCAGTGCCCCGTCGGGGACGACGACGGCTTGATAGCCGATCTCGTCGTTGATCGAGTCCCGCAGGAGCAGCGCGATCGGCTCGTCGTCCTCGCCGATCACCACGACCTTCTTGCGCAGCGCAGGTGTCTCCGACATCGCCGTCAGCATAGGGACTTCGCCGGCGTCGTGGCGCACGCCTTGGCCGTCCGGGCGGTGGGCGGCCGATGAGCCGACCCGACCCGCTCGCCGCGGCGCGCGCCGGGAGCGCCGCGGCCTTCGAGATCCTGGCGCGCGTCGAGGAGCGCGCGCTCTACGGGCACGTCGCGCGGATCATCGGCCCGGGCGCGGACGCGGAGGATGTCGTCCAGGATGCGCTCCTCTCGGCCTGGCGCTCGATCGGCTCGTTCAGCGGGACGTCGTTCCGGGCGTGGCTGTTCCGGATCGCGCGCAATCGGGCGATCGACGTGGTGCGCGCGCGACGGCGAACGGGCGAGGTGCCGCTCGAGCCCGACACCGACGGTGGTGACACCGCGTGGGCCGAGCCGGTGGCCGGCGGTCCCGATCTCCTGACGATCGCCGCGGGTCACGAGGCCTTCGCCGCGGTCGAGCGGGCCCTCGCCGAGGTCCCGGTCGAGCAGCGTGACGCGCTCCTCCTCCGCGACGTCGAAGGCTTCAGCTACGAAGAGATCGCGGTCATCACGGCGAGCGGCCTGGGCACGGTGAAGTCGCGGATCCACCGCGCGCGCGTCGCCGTCCGGAACGCGCTGGTCAGCCGTGGCTGGTCGGGAAGCGCGGGATGACGGGAACCAGAGCGGCCCGGGAGACGTTCACCTGGACGAGATGATCAGCCATCCCGATCGTGAGCTCGGGTCCTTCGCCGACGAGGGCGGAGCCCCGGAGGGCACCGCCGCGATCGCCGCGCACCTCGCCGGCTGCGCCCGGTGCGGTCGTCGGGTCGAGGAGCTCCGGGCGGTCCGGCGCCTGCTCGCCGCCAGCCCGACCCCGGTCCCCTCGCGGTCGCTCGTCCCGCGCCTGGCCGCGCCGCCGGTCTGGCTGCGGCCGCTGCGCTCGCTCGCCTCGGTCGGCGCGGGCGCGTTCCTGTTTCTGTTCCTCGCCTCGGCGGTGCTGCAGAGCGGCAGCAACCTGGGCGGCGGGACGACCGCCGCGGAGCGGGCGGCGGCCCGCGGGCAGCTTTCCGCTCCGGCGACCCCGGGTGGCCCGCGGGTCTTCGACGCGGCCACGGCGACGGCCGGGTCGGTGCCCGCCGGCGTCGTCCCGGTCGCGCCGCTCGCCAGCCAGACCCCCGAGGTACGCATCTACGTCGACGGGAGCCCGGCGACCGCCCCGCTCACCGACACCCGGCGCGACTTCGGGCCGCCGCCCTGGGTCTTCGCCGCCCTCGCGCTGCTCGCTGCCGCGCTCGCGCTGCTGGCCCACCGGAGGCTCCACCGGGCCTGAGCCGCGATACTTCGAGGGTGGGCGAGCGGTTCCTCCTCATCGATTCCAACAGCCTCATCTACCGGGGCTTCTTCGCCGTGCCGCCGCTCACCACGACGAAGGGCGAGCTGGTGAACGCGGTCTTCGGCTTCGCCTCGATCCTCCTGAAAGTCGTCCAGGAGGTCCCTCCGGTCCACATCGCCGCCTGCTTCGACCTGCCGATCCCGACGTTCCGGCACGAGCGCGACGCGACGTACAAGGCGACCCGCAAGCCGATGCCCGACGATCTCCGGCCGCAGTTCGAGCGCTGCAAGGAATTCCTCGAGAAGCTCGGCGTCCCGATGTATTCGCTTCCCGGCTACGAGGCCGATGACGTCATCGGCGCGCTCGCCCGCCAGGCCGAGACGCTCGGCCTGGACACGCTCATCCTGTCCGGCGACCTCGATACGCTCCAGCTCGTCACCCCGCGCACCAAGCTCATGACCACCCGACAGGGCTTCCAGAACACCGTCGTCTACGACCTGGCCCAGATCATGACCCGCTACGGCCTCCGGCCCGACCAGATGGTCGACTTCAAGGCGCTGAAGGGCGACGCGACGGACAACATCCCCGGCGTGCCGGGGGTGGGGGACAAGACCGCGGCGAAGCTCATCGCCGAGCACGGGACGATCGAGGGCGTCTACGCCGCCGTGGGCACGCTCACCCCGAAGCTCCGCGCCGCGATCGAGGCGAATCACGAGCAGGTGCTCCACAGCCGCGAGATGTCGCGGATCGTCACCGCTCTGCCGGTCACGCTCGATCTCGAGCGGACGCGGCGCGGGGCGTACGACCGCACCGCGGTGATCGAGCTGTTCCGCGACCTCGAGTTCCGCAGCCTCATCCCGCGCCTTCCCCCGGCCGACGGCAACGCCGCCGCCGCGGCGTCGGCGGCCACCGCCGTCCCGCTCTTCGCGTCGGCGTCGTCCGCGCCTGCGGGGTCCGGAGCCGGGCAGCTCTCCCTCGGGCTGACGCCGCCGCCGGCCGCGCCGGTCGCGGTCGAGCTGGTCGCCGACGCCGACGTCGCCGCGCTCGCGTCCCGGCTCGGCGCCGCCGACCGGGTCGCGGTCTTCGCCGATGTCGAGCCGGATCGGCATCCGCGACTCCTCGGCCTCGGGCTCGCGGCCGGCGACGGGGCCTGGTATCTCCCGGTCGGCGCGCGACTCCCGCCAGAGGTCGCGGCGCTGCTCGCCGACGCCGCGAGCCGCGTGGTGGTCCACGACCTCAAGGTCGCCCGGCGGGCGCTGCGCCGGCACGGCGCCGATCTCCCGGACCGCGGCGGCATCGCGATGGACACGATCATCGCCTCCTATCTGGTGAACGCGAGCCGGCGGCAGCACGTCCTCGACGACCTGTCGACCGAGCGGCTCGGCCTGGAGATCCCGGCACTGCCGGCGCCCGACCGGAAGAACAAGGACCGGCTCCCGACGCTCGATGAGCGCCTGGCCCGCGCGGGGACCGCGGCGGTGGCCACGCTGCGCCTCGGCGAGCTCCTTGCCGCCGACCTCACCCGGCTCGGCCTCGAGACGCTCTATCGCACCGTCGAGCTGCCGCTCGTCGACGTGCTCGTGCGGATGGAGGAGGCCGGGATCGCGGTCGATACCGGCTACCTCGCCGATCTCGCGACGGAATTCACCGCGGAGGTCGCGCGCATCGAGCGCGAGGCCCACGCCGCGGTGGGCCATGAGTTCGGCCTGAACTCACCGAAGCAGCTCGAGGAGCTTCTGTTCACCGAGCTCCACCTGCCGCGCGGCCGGCGGAACAAGACCGGGTACTCGACCGATGCCACCGTGCTCGAGGAGCTCCGCGGGGCGCACCCGGTCATCGAGCTCATCCTTGAGTACCGCGAGGTCGAGAAGCTCCGCTCGACCTATGCCGAGGGGCTCGGGCCGCTCATCGATCGCGCGACCGGGCGGATCCACACCACCTTCAACCAGACCGTGGCCGCGACCGGGCGCCTCTCGAGCCAGTCGCCGAACCTGCAGAACATCCCGATCCGCACGCCGCTCGGCCGCCGGATCCGGCGGGCGTTCGTGAGCGGGCGGTCAAACGCGGTCCTCCTGGCCGCCGATTACTCGCAGATCGAGCTGCGGGTCCTGGCCCACATGTCCGGCGATCCGGCGCTCCTCGAGGCCTTTCGATCGGGCGCCGACGTGCACACCCGCACCGCCGCCGCCGGCTTCGGCGTCGCCGAGAGCGACGTGACGAAGGAGCAGCGGAGCGTGGCGAAGATGCTGAACTTCGGCATCGTGTACGGGATGAGCGATTTCGGCCTCGCCTGGCGGATGGGCATGGCCCGTGAGGAGGCCGCGGCGTTCATCGACGAGTACTTCAAGCGCTATGCCCAGGTCCGCCGGTACGTCATCGAGACGAAGGCGTCCTGTCTCGAGCAGGGCTATGTCGAGACGCTCCTCGGGCGGCGCCGGTATATCCCGGACATGGCCAGCCGGAATGGCGCCGTCCGCGGGGCCGCCGAGCGGATGGCGATCAACATGCCGATCCAGGGGACCGCCGCGGACATCATGAAGATCGCGATGGTCCGCGTTCACGAGCGCCTCCGTGACGAGGCGTTCGCGACCGCGGTGCTGCAGGTCCACGACGAGCTCGTCTTCGAGGTCTCGCGCGACCGGGTGGCCGACCTGGCGGACGTGGTCCGTACGGCGATGGCGGGGGCGTACCCGCTCGAGGTGCCGCTCGTCGTGGACATCCGCACCGGGGAGAACTGGGACGAGATGTCCCCGCTGGTCCTCGCGCATGCCTGAGCTTCCCGAGGTCGAGACGATCACGCGCCAGCTCGCGACGGTGGTGACCGGCCGGACGATCGCGACGTTCGCCTCCGATTGGGTCCGCCTCACCGAGCCGGAGCCGGTCGAGGTCGTGGCCGCCCGCCTCGCCGGACGCACGATCGAGGCGGTCCGACGCCGCGGCAAGCTCATCGTCTTCGCGCTCGATGGCGGCGACGCGCTGCTCACCTCGCTGCGCATGACCGGCTCGTTCCGCTATCGCGCCCCGCTCGAGCCCGGGGAGGCGCGATCGGCGGAGCGCTTCGTCCGCGCGCGCTTCGCCTTTGCCGATGGGAGCGGTCTCGACTTCGTGGATCTGCGCAAGCTTGGCCGGATGAGCCTGGTCGACGCGCGCGAGGTCGCCGGGGACGACGCCGGCGGGGACCGCACGATCCGCGCGCCGCTCCATCAGGCGATGGGACGCGAGCCGCTGTCATCGGCGTTCACCGTCGAGTGGCTGCGCACGTTCCTCCGCCGCCGCGGCCGCGCCGCGATCAAGCCGCTCCTTCTCGACCAGCGGGGCATCGCCGGGATCGGGAACATCTATGCCTCCGAGGCGCTCTGGCGTGCCGGCATCCATCCGGGCCGGCTCGCCGGCTCCCTGCGCCCGACCGAGGTCACCGGCCTCCACGAGGCGGTGCGCCGGGTCCTGCGCAAGGCGATCCGGCTCCATGGCGCGACGCTCCGCGACTATCGCGACAACCGCGGGGACCAGGGGGGCATGCAGCGTGAGTTCGCGGTGTACGGCCGTGCCGGTGAGCCGTGCGCGCGCTGTCGTCGGCCGATCGCGCGCTCGGTCATCGGTGGCCGGAGCACCTTCCACTGCCCGGGGTGTCAGCGGGCGCCCCGCCGGAGGGCGGCATGAGCCTGCTCGCGGCACAGGCGGTGACCCGCCGCTTCGCCGACCGGATCCTGTTCAGCGAGGTGAGCTTCCGGCTCGCGCACGGCGATCGCGTGGGGCTGGTCGGGCCGAACGGCGCGGGGAAGTCGACATTGCTGCGGATCGCGGCGGGGCTCGATGAGGCCGATGCCGGGGGCATCGCGCTCGCCCGTGGCGCACGGATCGGTTTCCTCCAGCAGGAGCTCCTGGTCGACGTCGATGGGACGGTCGAAGCGCACGCCCGCGGCGCCGCGCTGCATCTCGGCGAGCTCGAGGCGCGCCTGCGCGGCCTGGAAGGCGGGCTCGCCAGCGGCGCCCCGGCGCTCCTCGAGGAGTACGCCGACGCGCAGCACCACTTCGAGCACGCCGGGGGGTATGACTTCGAGGCGATCCTCGGCCGGGTCCTCGGCGGCCTCGGCCTCGAGCCGTTGCGCGCGCGTGAGGTGCGCACGCTTTCCGGTGGCGAGCGGACCCGCCTCGGGCTCGCGCGGCTGCTCCTCGACGACCCGGACCTGCTGCTGCTCGACGAGCCCACGAACCACCTCGACCTCGCGGCGCTCGAGTGGCTCGAGCGATTTCTGCTCGAGCAGGACGCGACGATCCTGGTCTCGAGCCACGACCGCTGGTTCCTCGATCGGGTGACCGCCCGGACGCTSTCGTTCGAGCCGGCTCCGGGCGGCTCCGCCCGGGTCGTCGAATACCGCGGCGGGTATTCGCAGTACGCGCGCCAGCGCGCGGACCGCGAAGCGGCGCAATCGAAGGCGGCGACGAAGCAGGCCGGGGAGATCGCGCGCACCGAGGAGTACATCGACCGCTTCCGCGCGGGCCAGCGCTCGAAGCAGTCACGCGGCCGGGCGAAGCAGCTGGCCCGGCTCGAGCGCATCGCCGGTCCGATCGCCGCGACGGCGCACCATTGGAGCCTCGAGGCCGCGCACCTCGCCGGCGAGAAGGTCCTCGAGACCACCGCGCTCGCCGTCGGCCACGGCGAGCGGGTCGTCGTCCGCACGCCACCGCTCCGCGTCGAGCGCGGCGCGCGGATCGCGGTCGTCGGCGCCAACGGCGCGGGCAAGACCACCCTGGTGCGAACGCTGGTGGGGCAGCTGCCGGCGCTCGATGGATTCGTGTCGAGCGCGCCGACCGCACGCGTCGCGTTCCTCGCGCAGGCCCAGGCCGAGCTCACCGGCGACGAGTCGGTCCTCGAGGCGCTCCGCTCGGCGACCGGGCTGGGTGAGCAGGATGCGCGGGGGGTCCTCGCCCGTTTCCTGTTCCGCGGGGACGACGTGTTCCGGTCCGTCGGCGTGCTCTCGGGTGGTGAGCGCAGCCGGCTGGCGCTCGCCCGGCTGTCGGTCCAGGAGGCGAACCTGCTGGTCCTCGACGAGCCGACGAACCATCTCGATCTCGCGGCGCGTGAAGCGCTGGAGCGCGTCCTCGGCGACTTCGGCGGCTCGATGCTCGTGGTGTCGCACGACCGGTACTTCATCGACAAGCTCGCGTCCGAGATCTGGGACGTGCGCGATGGCGGACTGAAGCGCTACGACGGAGGGTGGCCGGTCTTCCTCCGCGCGCGTGAGGAGGGGCGGGCGTTGCCGGATCCGGTCGTGGCGTCCGGCGGTGCCCCTGGCGATCCATCGAAGGACGGGGGGCACCCCTCGACGGCGGGAGCGGCGTCCGGTCGCCCGGCGGGCCGCTCTGCGGAAGGAACCCCCGCCGGGCGCCGGAACACCGCGCCCGCCGTCGGGGGGCGCTTGGGTCGGACCGGTTCCCTCGAGGGGGGTCCGTCCCGTCGTGGACGTCGGACCGCGTCAGCAGTGCGGAAGGTGGATCCGTTGCGGGCGTTGGAGGCGCGCATCGCTTCGATGGAATTGCAGCTGGCGCAGATGTCCAAGAAGCTCGCGGACATCGCGCAGGCGGGGAACTACCTGGAGACGGCGCGCCTGGGGGCGGAGCACGCCGAGCTCGAGGCGGCGCTCGGGGCGCTGTACGCGGAGTGGACGGCGGCGGGCCAAGGCGCGGAGTCGGACCGCTCGTGAGGCGGCCGGGCGACGAGCGGCCGTGGTCGTGACGCACCGGCGGCGGTCGTGACGGCGTTCGTCGTTGGGCTCACCGGTCCGATCGGGGCGGGGAAATCGACGGTCGCCGGGCTGCTCCGGGACCTCGGGGCCAAGGTGCTCGATGCTGATGCGCTCGCCCGGGACGAGCAGCTGCGCGGGACGGTGGGCTACAGCGCGATCGTGCAGCAGTTCGGGACCGCGATCCTCGGCCCGGACCACGAGGTCGACCGGCGGAAGCTCGCGGACGTCGTGTTCGCCGACCCGCGTCGCCTGGAGCAGCTCGAGCGGATCGTCCACCCGCGGGTCATCGCCCGCGTGCTCGAGGCCCGCGCGATGCTGCCGGACGACGCGATCCTCGTGGTCGAGGCGATCAAGCTGGTGGAGACCTCGCTCCGCGCGGTGTGCGATCGGATCTGGGTCGTGCTCGCGGAACAACCGGCCCGCATCGCCCGCCTCGCCGGCCGCGGGCTCAGCGAGGAGCAGGTCCTCGCGCGGATGGCCCACCAGGCGGCCGAGGCCGATCTCCGTTCGGCGGCGCACGTCGTGCTCCGGAATGACGGAGACCGCGACGCCCTGCGCGCCGCGGTCTCCAGCGCCTGGTCGGAAGTGCGCGCCCCGACGGGCTAGCTCCCCCGAACGGATCCCGCCTACCGCGATCCGTGCCCGGCGCTCCCGGCCTACGGCGAGATCTTGGCCGGGACCTTGAGGTTGAACGTCTTGTACGCGTCGGCGAAGGTCGCCCCGCCGGTCGCCGCGGTGCGCTGATCCTGCCCGCTCCGCAGCAGGAGCTGGAGCGATCCTCCGGATGCGGTGAGGTAGGCGATGCGCTCGGCGGTCTGCGCGTCGGTGCGGATGGTGTAGACGCTGAGGAGGCGGGCGAGGATCGGCACGTTCTGGAGCACGATCTTCGCCGAGAAGTCCGAGGTCCGGTTCGCGTCGGTCCCTTGCAGGTACTTCGCCGGATCGAGGTTCAGGGTGTAGAGGATGTCCACGAGATCGCCGGGCTGGATCGCCCCACCCGCGGCGGACCCGTCCGCCACGGTGATGGACAGGGCGCGGTAGTCGGGTGTCCCGGGCGGGATCGCCTGCCCGGCAGGCGGCTGGGCGCTGATCGGGAACACCGTGAACGGCGCCGCGCCGGTGGCCGAGCCGAATTTGGCGGCGAGGATCGGCTCCCCGACCGCGAGCGGCACGGTCACGACCTTGCCGACCACGTCTTTGGGATCCTTCAGCGCGGCCGGCGGGGCGATGGTCACGGGATACCGCTCGACCTTCACGTCGGCCGCGGTGATCGCCGTCAGCCGGGCGAGCTCCCGGGCGGCAACGACGACGGGGGTGGTCTCGACCGGTGCCGGCGCCGACGAGGAACCCGAGCCGACGACGAAGGCGCCGACGCCTGCTAGCAGCGCGAGCAAGACGCCGACGATCATGACCAGGCGCGCGCGGCGGCTGGAACGGTCTTCCATTCGTGCTCCTCTTCTCCTGGGCGCTCGTCAGGGGAACGTTAGTCGAAGCGGAGCGTGATGCGCCGCGCGCATCCGGCGCAATATGTCGTTCGTCCGGCTGGCCCCGTCTTTGCCGCCCCCCGGCCTCTTCTGCGACCAGCCTTGGGTGCGGCAGGGCGGGTAGTATGGGGTCCGACGAGCGGCTCCGCCGAGCCCTGGTCCGCTGTGAACGTCCGTTCTAAACTGATCCTGTGAGGCGCCGGTGAGCTCGACGACCGATCTCCCGCAGGTCCCCCTCGAACGGCCTGGTGGCCGGGCCGCGTTCGATCTCGTGCTGCCGTGGCCGCTCTCAGGCGATCAGCCACAGGCCGCGGCGGCGCTGTCGGCCGGGCTCGCCCGCGGTGACAGGTTCCAGACGCTGAAGGGCGTCACCGGATCCGGCAAGACCGTCACGATGGCCAAGGTCATCGCCGACGCCGGCCGGCCGGCGCTCATCCTGGCCCATAACAAGACCCTCGCCGCCCAGCTGTACGGCGAGTTCCGGGAGTTCTTCCCAAAGAACTCGATCGAGTACTTCGTGTCCTACTACGACTACTACCAGCCCGAGGCCTACATCGCCCGGAGCGACACCTACATCGAGAAGGACTCCTCACGGAACGAGGAGATCGACAAGATGCGCCACGGCGCGACACGCGCGCTGTTCGAGCGTCGCGACGTCATCATCGTGGCCTCGATCTCCTGCATCTATGGATTGGGCGCGCCGGTCGATTACGGCGCGGTCACCGTCCGGCTCGTCAAGGGCGAGCGGCTCCGGCGGGACACCGTGCTCCGGCACCTGGTCGACATCCAGTACGAGCGCAACGATCAGAACTTCGTCCGTGGGAAGTTCCGGGTACGGGGGGACACCCTGGAGATCCACCCGGCCTACGAGGATCTGGCGGTCCGGATCGAGTTCTTCGGCGACACGGTCGAGCGCATCACCGAGCTCGATCCCCTGACCGGCGAGGTCCTTGCCGAGCGCGATCGGGTGGACATCTACCCGGCGCGTCACTTCGTCACGCCACGGGAGAAGCTGTTCGAGGCGATCACGGATATCGAGGCCGAGCTGGTGGTGCGGGTGAAGGAGCTGAACGACCGCGGCCGGCTGCTGGAGGCGCAGCGGCTCCTGCAGCGGACGAACTTCGATCTCGAGATGCTCCGTGAGACCGGCGCCTGCGCCGGCGTCGAGAACTACTCGCGCCATCTCGCGCGGCGGCCCGCGGGCAGCCGTCCGTGGACGCTCCTCGACTACTTCCCACCGGATTTCCTCATGTTCGTCGACGAATCGCACATCTCGCTCCCGCAGGCCCGCGGGATGTACGGCGGCGACAAGGCCCGGAAGGACATCCTGGTCGAGTACGGGTTCCGCCTGCCGAGCGCCCTCGACAACCGCCCGCTGATGTTCAATGAGTTTGAGGAGCGCCTCGGCCAGACGATCTTCGTGTCCGCGACCCCCGGTCCGTACGAGACCCAGCACACCCCGGTGCTCGTGGAGCAGATCATCCGCCCGACCGGCCTGGTCGACCCGGAGATCGACATCCGTCCGACGGAGGGGCAGATCGACGATCTGCTGGCCGAGATCAACCTGCGGGTCGAGCGCGGCCAGCGGTCGCTCGTGACAACGATCACCAAGAAGATGGCCGAGGACCTCGCCGACTATCTGCGCGAGATGGGGGTGAAGGTCCACTATCTCCACTCCGAGATCGAGACGATCGAGCGGGTCGAGATCCTGCGCGATCTCCGGCTTGGCATCTACGACGTCGTTGTCGGGGTGAACCTCCTGCGCGAGGGCATCGACCTCCCCGAGGTGACGCTCGTCGCGATCCTCGACGCCGACAAGGAGGGCTACCTGCGCTCCGAGGGATCGCTCATCCAGGTCATCGGCCGCGCCGCGCGGCACGTCGAGGGCCGGGTCGTGATGTACGCCGACCGGCGGACGGATTCGATGGACCGCGCGATCAAGGAGACCGACCGTCGCCGCGCGGTCCAGGTCGCCTACAACCGCGAGCACGGGATCGAGCCGACCACCGTGGTGAAGGCGATCCGCGAGATCGGCATGCGCCTCCGTCAGGCGGCCGAGACCGAGGGCCGGTACGAGCGCGGCGGGCGGCCGATCGCCGCCGGCGGGATGCCGAAGGATGAGCTGTTCCGGCTGGTGAAGGAGCTCGAGCGCGACATGAAGCAGGCGGCGAAGGACCTGGAATTCGAGCGCGCCGCCACGCTCCGCGACGAGGTGGTGGAGCTCCGCGGCCAGCTCGTGCTCGAGCAGGGCCCCGAGAGCATGCTGGGTGAGCCGAAGACGTCCCGGCGGGTCGTCCGGCGCCGAAGGGGGATCTAGGTGATGGTGCTGGGGGTCCTGTTCCCGATCGCGATCCTCGGCCTGCTCGCGCTTGGCGCCGCGCTGCTGTTCCGGCGCGGCGGCGACGGGCTCGACCTCGCCCCGCGCAGCCTGCTGCGGTTCTACCTCTACATCGCCTCCCTCGCGGGCATCGTCACGCTGGTCATCGGGCTGTCCGGGGTCCTGAACGCGGGCTTCGCCGCGGCGTTCGGGAACGGGTTCGTCTACGGCGCGCAGCCGGTGCCGATGCGCGCGATCGCGCCGCTCTGCGCGCAGCCGCCGAACGAGCCGAACCAGAAATGCTTCGACCCGCCGCCCGATTACCAGGCGCAGCAGGACCGGCAGACCGAGCGTCGGCGGGGCGAGGACCTCATCCGGGGCATCACCTTCACCGTGTTCGGCGCCGGCTTCTGGGCCGCGCACTGGGCCGCTCGGCGCGGGGTCATGGGCGCGGACGAGGGTCGTTCGGGCCTGCGCCGGGCGTATCTCATGCTCGGCACGGTCATCTTCGGCCTCGCCACGATCGCGCTCCTGCCGATGGGGATCTATCAGGCCCTCTCGTATCTCATCCTCCCGACGGGTGACGGCATCTACCGGCAGGGTGCCGGGGAATCGTTGTCCGGGGGTCTGGTCACGCTCCCGATCTGGCTCATCTACCTGTGGCTCGTCGTCCGCGACGTCCGCGCGACCCGTGCGCTCCCGGCGACCGCGGCCTGATGCCACTCGACCACATCCAGGTCAAGGGCGCGCGCGAGCACAACCTGAAGAACGTCGATGTCCGCATCCCGCGGGACAAGATGGTCGTCATCACCGGCCTGTCGGGGTCGGGGAAGTCGTCGCTCGCGTTCGACACGATCTACGCCGAAGGCCAGCGCCGGTACGTCGAGTCGCTCTCGGCGTACGCCCGGCAGTTCCTCGGGCAGATGGAGAAGCCCGACGTCGACGCGATCGAGGGCCTCTCGCCGGCGGTGTCGATCGACCAGAAGGGTGCCACGAGGAATCCACGCTCGACTGTCGGCACGGTGACCGAGATCTACGACCACCTCCGGCTCCTGTTCGCCCGCGTCGGCGTTCCGCATTGCCCGACCCACGGCATCCCGATCGTCGCCCAGACGGTCCAGGGCATCGTCGATCAGATCTCCGAATATCCCGATGGCGCGCGGCTCCTCATCCTCGGCCCGCTCGTGCGCGATCGGAAGGGCGAGCATCAGCAGCTGCTCCTCACCGCCAAGCGAGGCGGCTTCGCCCGGGTACGGGTCGATGGCTTCGTCCGGGAGCTCACCGAGGACATCACCCTGGACAAGATGAAGAAGCACTCGATCGAGGTCGTCGTCGACCGGCTGGTGGTGCACCGCGCGGAGTCGGATTCGGAGGCGGACCGCTCGCGTCTCACCGACTCGATCGAGACCGCGCTCCGGMTCGGGGAGGGTCTCGCGGTGGTCGCCGATGCCGACGGGAAGATCGCCGAGCGGGTCTTCTCCGAGCGGCTTGCCTGTCCCGAGGGGGACTTCTCGATCGGCGAGGTCGAGCCACGGACCTTCTCGTTCAACTCGCCGCACGGCGCCTGCCCGGCCTGCACCGGCCTCGGCACCCGCCTCGAGCCGGATGGGGACCTCGTTCTCGCGAACCCCGATCTCTCGCTGGCGCAGGGCGCGGTGCTGCCGTGGCAGAAGGCGAACAGCACCGCGCAGTACCGCGCGGCCATCCTCCAGGCGCTCGCGAAGAAGCTGCGCTTCTCGCTCTCGACGCCGGTGAAGGATCTGTCGAAGACCGCCGTGCGCGCGGTGCTGCACGGTGTCGGCGGCCCGCTCAAGCTCAGCTACGAGAATCGCAGTGGCCAGAAGCGCACGTACGAGGTCGAGTTCGACGGCGTCCTCGGGTGGGTCGAGAAGCACTACCGCGAGACGACCTCCGAGTTCATCAAGGCCGAGCTCGAGCGCTACATGAGCGAGCGCCCCTGCCCGGTGTGCGGCGGCGCGCGCCTCCGCCCGGAGACGCTCGCGGTGCGGATCGGGACGATGAACATCGTGGATGTCGCGCGCCTCTCGGTGCTCGAGTCGTTCGCCTGGATCGCCACGCTCGAGCGCGAGCGCGGCGGGCCGCTTGGCCCGCGCGACCGGACGATCGCCAAGCAGGTGGTGAAGGAGATCCGCACCCGCCTCGGCTTCCTCAAGGACGTGGGCCTGGACTATCTCACCATCGATCGCGCCGCGACCACGCTCTCGGGCGGCGAGGCCCAGCGCATCCGGCTCGCGACACAGATCGGATCGGGCCTCATGGGCGTGCTCTACATCCTGGACGAGCCGTCCATCGGTCTCCATCAGCGCGACAACGCGCGGCTCATCCGCACCCTGCTCGGGATGCGGGACATCGGGAACACCGTCCTCGTCGTCGAGCACGACGAGGAGACGATCCGCACGGCGGACTGGGTCATCGACGTGGGGCCCGGCGCGGGCGAGCACGGCGGTGAGATCGTCGCGGAGGGCACGCTCGCGGCGATCCTTCGGGCGCCGCGCTCGGTCACCGGGGCGTATCTGGCCGGTCGCCGGCGGATCCCGGTGCCCGCGGTGCGTCGGGCCCCACGGCGTGAGGCGATCGTGGTGAAGGGGGCGACCGAGCACAACCTGAAGGACATCGACGTCACCTTCCCGCTCGGGGTGTTTATCGCGGTGACGGGGGTGTCCGGATCGGGGAAGAGCACGCTGGTGAATGACATCCTGTACCGGCGGCTCGCCCAGGCGCTGTCGCGGGCGAAGGAGCGGCCCGGGGCGCACCGCGCGATCGAGGGCATGAGCAACGTCGACAAGGTCATCGACATCGACCAGTCGCCGATCGGCCGGACCCCGCGCTCGAACCCCGCGACCTACACCGGCCTGTTCACCCCGATCCGCGACCTCTTCGCCGCGATCCCGGAGGCCCGGCTGCGGGGATACACCGCGGGACGGTTCTCCTTCAACGTGAAGGGCGGCCGGTGCGAGGCCTGTGCCGGCGACGGGATCATCAAGATCGAGATGCAGTTCCTCCCCGACGTCTACGTCCCCTGCGAGGTCTGCGGCGGCAAGCGGTACAACCGCGAGGCGCTGGAGATCCACTACAAGGGGAAGACGATCAGCGACGTGCTCGAGATGACCGTGGAGGAGGGCCTCGGCTTCTTCGTCAACGTCCCGGCCGTCGCGACGAAGCTGCGGACGTTGAATGACGTCGGGCTCGGCTACATCCACCTCGGTCAGCCGGCGACGACCCTCTCCGGTGGCGAGGCCCAGCGCATCAAGCTCGCGACCGAGCTCTCGCGCCGCGCGACCGGGCGCACGCTCTACATCCTCGATGAGCCCACGACGGGGCTGCACTTCGCCGATGTCGAAAAGCTGCTCGAGGTCCTCCACCGCCTGGTCGACACCGGGAACACCGTCGTGGTCATCGAGCACAACCTGGACGTCGTGAAGACCGCCGATCACGTCATCGATCTCGGCCCCGAGGGCGGCAAGGCCGGCGGCGAGGTCATCGCCGAGGGCACCCCCGAGCAGGTCGCGAAGGCCCGCCGGTCGTTCACCGGCCGCTACCTGCGGGAGATCCTCACGACCGGGGAGCTCCGCGGCATCGCGTGAACCCCATTGACCTCCTGCTGGTCGCGGTCATGGCCCTTGCCGCGATCAAGGGCGTCCGCTCCGGGTTCGTCTCGACGATGTACGGGCTGGTGACCTGGGTCACCGCGCTCCTTGGCGCGCTCGCGCTCCAGGGTCCGCTCGCCGGCCTGCTCGCCCGCGCCGGGCTCGCATCCCCGGTGGGCCGGGTGGTCGGGTTCATCGCCGTGCTCCTCGCGCTCGAGCTGATCTTCGCGGTCGTCGGGCGATCGGCGATCGCCCCGCTCGTTCGCGCGCTGCACCGCAGTCGCACCGGTGCGGTGGCCGATCGTGTCCTCGGCGTCGTTCCGGCGACGCTTCGGGTACTGGTCATCGCGGCGGTCGCGCTCGCCGCCGCGCTCGTCCTTCCCGTCGGGAACGACGTCCGCGCGGCGATCGACGGCTCGCGGATCGCCGGTGTCCTGGTCGCCCAGGTGAGCGCGATCCAGCCGCATCTCGGGGCGTTCGCCGGTGAGCCGGATGGCGCGCCGCTCTTCGTCACCAGGCTCGGGGCCGACGACACCCAGAAGCTCGACCTGCCGGACGTTCTGACGCTCGTTCCGGATCCGGATGCCGAGCGGCAGCTGTTCTTCGCGGTGAACGAGGAGCGCACCGCGCGAGGGCTCGCCGCGCTGGAGTGGGATCCCCGGCTCGTGCCGGTCGCCCGGGCGCACTCGGAGGAGATGTTCCGGCGCAAGTACTTCAGCCACCAGTCCCCGGTCGCCGGCTCACCGTTCGACCGGTTCGCGGCGGCGAAGATCACCTATCGGCGGGCCGGAGAGAACCTCGCGTACGCGCATTCGGTGGGGGCCGCGCATCGCGGGCTGATGGAAAGCCCGGGGCACCGTGAGAACATCCTCCATCCGGAGTACACCCGGATCGGCATCGGGGTCATCTCCGCCGGCCCGTACGGCCGGATCTTCACCCAGCTGTTCCTGACACCGTAGCCGCGCCGTAGCATCAGGGCGCCGTAGCATCAGGGGATGGTCGAGCGCTCGCTGGCGAAGATCGTCCGTGTCCTGCAGGGCGCGCTCGCCAGCCCCTGGGCGCTCGCCGTGGCGACCGCCACGGTCATCGCGTACCTCGCGGCCGGTCCGCGGATCGGGCTGCCCGAGCAGCGGATCGATCTCGGCTTCCTCCTCACCCTCGTGACCTTCGTCATGGTCTTCATCCTCGAGCACAACGGGACCCGCGAGCGGGACGCGATCCAGGTGAAGCTCGACGAGCTGCTTCGCGCGCTCGGCGATGCAGACTCCTCGAAGATCGGGGTCGAGGAGCTGCATCCCGACCAGATCGAAGCGGTGCGCGAATCCGGCCGCGAAGAGGGGCGGCGGACCCGCCAGGCCTAGTCCGCCGCCTCGGCGGAGAGCCGCGCGGTGCCGAGTCGCCGACGGGGCGGCTTGGGGACCGTACGCATGATGAGGGCGCAGCCGATCGCGAGCGCCGCCGCGGCGTCGAGCGCGACCGGGATCCCGAAGCGTTCCGCGACGGCGGCCATTGGCGCGACCGCCAGGCCCCCCAGCCCGATGGACAGGCCGAGCATCAGGCCGCTCACCATGCCGAGGCTGCCGGGCAGGCTCTCCTGGCCCCGGACCGCGAGCACGACGAACGATCCGTTGAGCAGCAGGCCACACATCGCCGCGGCGAGGATGAAGAGCGGACCGACCGCCAGCTGCGCGCCCAACAGCACGCAGAACGGCGACGCGACGAGCAGGCTCGCGACGATCACGCGGTCGCGGCCGACCCGGTCGGCGAGCGTCCCGCCGACGAGCCCGCCGAACGCCCCGGCGAGAAGGAAGAGCGTGAGGATGCGAGACGCGTCGATGACCGATGCGCCGCGGGCGACGGCGTAGAGCGGAAGAAAGGAGGCGACGAGCGCCGAGGCCCAGGCCCGGGTGGCCGCGACGGCGATGAGCCGTCCCAGCATCCGCCGGTTCGCGCGGAAGATCGCGCCCAGGCCAAGGGCCGGTCCGGTGGTGTGCGCGACCTGGGTCGGGCCGAAGCGCCACACCAGGGCCGCGGCGATGAGGGCCGGGATCGCGACGATCCAGGTGGCGCCGAGTCCGCCCACCGCGATGACGACACCAAGGGCGAAGGTGCCGATCGGCAGCCCGAAGTTCCCCGCGCTGATGTAGACGCTCATCCACCGCCCGCGGGTCGCCGCGGGCAGCGCCGCGGAGACCAGCGCCGCGCTCACCGGGTGGTACAGCGCCGTCCCGAGGCCGCCGGCCAGCAGGACGGCCGCCACCGCGGCGAAGCTCGGCGCCAGGCCGAGCGCTCCCGCGGCGAGCCCGGAGATCGCGACGCCGGTCCAGGCCATCCAGCGGGTCCGGCTGCCGCGGTCGGCGAGATGTCCCAGAAGTGGCTGGGTGAACGACGAGGACGCCTGATAGATGGTGATGAGGAGGCCGGCGAGGCCGAGCGAGATCTCGAGCTTCACGAGCAGGAGCGGGAGGAGCGCCGGGAGCATCCAGGCATACGTGTCGTTCACCAGGTGGGCGAGGGCCATGATCCAGACCGCGCCTCTCACCGCCGTTCGCCCGCGGCTGCTCCGTACGCGCGATCGAGCAGATCCATGAGGTGCACGACCGGGATCCGCGAGCCCGCGTCGCGAAGGGCCGCGGCGATCTGCATCTGGCATCCCGGGTTCGCGGTGACGACGAGCTCGGCGCCGCTGCGGACCACGTGCTCCGCCTTCCGGTGACCGAGCCGCGCGGCGAGGTCCGGCTGCGTGACGTTGTAGGTCCCCGCGCTGCCGCAGCACCAGTCCGCCTCCCCCAGGGGAACGAGCGTCAGGCCGGGGATCGCCGCGAGGAGGGCGCGCGGCTGGTCCTTGATCTTCTGCCCGTGCAGGAGATGGCACGGGTCGTCGTACGCCGCGCGCGCGGTCAGGGTCCCCGGTGTCGCGGACAGGCCGACGCCGGCGAGATACTCGCTCGCGTCGCGGACCCGCTCACTGAAGCGGTGCGCGCGCCCGGCCCACACCGGATCGTCCTTGAGGAGCCAGCCGTACTCCTTGAGATTCGCGCCACAGCCGGCGGCATTCACCACGAACGCATCGACGGGGAGCGCCTCCAGATCGGCGATGTTCCGCTTCGCCAGCGCGCGAGCGTCCGCGCGCTCGCCGGCGTGCGCGTGGAGCGCGCCGCAGCAGGTCTGCGCCGCCGGCACCACGACCTCGATGCCGTTGCGCGCGAGCACCCGGGCGGTGGCGGCGTTCGTGTCGGCGAAGGCGGACCGCATGACGCACCCGGTGAACAGCGCGACCCGCCCACGCACCGCGCCCTCGGCCGCGATCCATTCCGGAAGAGAGCCCGCGGTCGGCGCCGCGTCGGGGACGAGGCTGAGCAGCTCCGCCAGCCGGCGCAGACCGATCCGGCGGAGGACCCAGCGGCCGCCGAGGCGCTTGGTGAGATGGCCGAGCCGGGCGAACGCGGTCAGGCGCCCAGGGTGGGTGATGAGCTGGTGAAAGACGACCCAGCGCAGCAGCCGCTCGGGCGGCGCGCGATGACGCGCCGCCTCGACCTGCGAGCGCGCGCCCTCCATGAGCTTGCCGAACTCGACGCCGGACGGGCAGGCCGTCTCGCAGGCACGGCAATCGAGGCACTTGTACATGTGCTCGTCGAAGCCCTCGCTGCCCACGTCGATCCGTCCATCCCAGACGCTCTTCATGAGGCGGATCCGTCCGCGCGGGGAGTCCATCTCGACGCCGAGCTCGGCGAAGGTCGGGCAGGTGGGGAGGCACAGGCCGCAGTGGACGCAGCGGCTGATGAGCTCCTGGGCCGGGGCATCGGCGTTCGGGAACCCGGCGAACGCGATCGGATGCTGCTCCATCAGGACAGGATCAGGCGGCCCGGCTCGAGGATGCCCGCCGGATCGAACGCGTCCTTAAGGCGGCGCATGAGGAACGCTCCGCCGGGGAGCTGATCGCCGAAGGTGCCGAGAGCCCGAACGAACGATCGCTCGATGCGGGCGGTCCCGCCGAGCACGCGCGCGTTGGCGACCAGCCCGTCCGCCGCACGCACGACGGCCGCGTCGGTCCCCTGGAGCTGCACCAGCACGGTGCCGCTTCCGGCATCCGCGACCAGGCGCGCGAAAGATCCGAGGCCGACCGCGGCGTCGGCGAACGGGCGCTGTGCCGACAGCGGAAGGGAGGCGCGGACGACGGCGCCCTCGGTGGCGCGGTCAACGAGATCCCGGAGCGGGTCCAGGACCGCGGCCGCGTCGGGAAGCCGCTCGACCGAGGCATCACGCGCCGCGGCGAGCGCACGGACCTCGCGCATCGCGCGCTCGACCGGCGCGCGCTCATCCGCCGCGGCGACGATGAGCCGCCAGCGGTCATCGTCGCCGCGCTCCACGACGAGCGCGGTCGGCCGGAGCGAGGTGCGCAGGATCGCGTCGGCGGTCCCGAACGCGTCCTCGGAGCGGCGGAAGGCGACCGAGGCGGCATCCGCGGCGGCGGGGAGCGGGAGGATCTTCAGCGTCGCTTCGACGATGACGCCGAGCGTGCCGAAGGAGCCGCCAAAGAGCTTGTTCAGGTCGTAGCCCGCGACGTTCTTCACCACCTGCCCCCCGCAGCGCGCCACGGTCCCATCGGCGAGCGCGACGCGGAGGCCGAGCACGAGATCGCGGACGCCGCCGTAGCGCAGGCGGCCGAAGCCCGCGCTGTTCGTGGCGATCGCGCCACCGACCGTGGCACCGCGGGACACCTGGGGCGCGTCCAGGGGAAGGAACTGCCCGGCGGCGGCGAGATGCCCGGCGAGCATCGCCAACGGTGTCCCGCCCGCGACCGTCACCGTGAGGTCGGCGGGGACGTGGTCGACGATCCCCGAGAGCGCCCCGGTCTCGAGAACGACGGCGGTGTCCCGTCGCGCGCCGAGGTGGTCCTTCGTCCCTCCGCCACGCACGCGGACGGTGCGGTGCGCGGCCGCGCAGCTCGCGAGGGCCGCGGCGGTGGCCTCCGCCGTATCGGGCCGCAGCCGGTCAGCGATGGGCATGCAGCGTGAACTCCTTGCAGCGACCGGGGGTGGGAAAGATCTTCCCCGGGTTGGAGAGCCCCGCCGGGTCGAACACATCCCGGACCCGGCGCATCGCCGCGAGATCGGGAGCCGAATACTGGAGCGGCAGGTAGCAGTCCTTCTCCATGCCGACCCCGTGCTCCCCGGTGATCGATCCACCGACCCGGATGCAGGCCTCGAGGATCTCGCGCCCCGCCTCCTTCACCCGGTCGACCTCGGCCTGGCCCTTCGAGCCGTCGAACAGGATGAGCGGGTGGAGGTTTCCGTCCCCGGCGTGGAACACGTTCGCGATCCGGAAGCCGTAGCGCGCGCCGACGTCGGCGCAGTGCCGGAGGATCTCGGGAAGCCGGGTCCGCGGGATCACCCCGTCCTGCACGTAGTAGTCGGCGGAGAGTCGCCCCATCGCGGCGAACGCGCCCTTCCGGCCGGCCCAGAGCCGGTCGCGCTCGAGCGCGGTCGCCGCGACGCGGATCGACGCGGCATGGTGGGCGTTGCAGATCTCCTCGATCCGGAGCCGGAGCGCGTCGAGCCCGTCGCGGACGCCGTCGACCTCGACAAGGAGGATCCCGCCGGCGTCCAACGGGTAGCCGGCGCCGACCGATGCCTCGACCGCCTCGGTCGCGAGCTGGTCCATCATCTCGATCGCGCTCGGCACGATCCCGGCCGCGATGATCGCCGACGTCGCATTCGACGCGTCGTCCATCGTCGGGAATGCCGCCATGATCGTGCGCTTGTCCTCGGGAAGCGGCGTGAGCTTCAGGGTGATCTCGGTCACGATCCCAAGCGTCCCTTCGGACCCGACGAATGTGCCGACCAGGTCGTAGCCATCCTGGTCGAGGGCCTTGCCACCGAGACGCGCGACGGTCCCATCGGAGAGGACGATCTCGAGGCCGGTCACGTGATTCGTCGTCACCCCGTAGGCGAGCGTGTGCGGCCCTCCGGAGTTCTCGGCGACGTTGCCGCCGAGGGTGCAGGCCTTCTGGCTCGAGGGATCGGGCACGAAGTACAGACCGTGGGCATTCGCGGCGTTCGAGAGATGGAGGTTCACGACGCCAGGCTGGACGACCGCGCGCAGGTTCGCGACGTCGAGCTCCAGGATCTTGGTCATCCGCGCGAAGGAGACGACGACGCCCCCCTCCACCGGGATCGCGCCTCCCGACAGGCCGGTGCCGGCGCCGCGCGGGACGATCGGGACATGGTGCTCGGCGCAGAAGCGTGCGAGCCGGGCGACGTCGGCCGTCTCGGTCGGCAGGACGACGGCATCCGGCGTGGCGGTGTCGATCGAGCCGTCGTACGCGTAGAGGATGAGGTCGTCCGGGGACCCGAGGACCTTGTCCGCCCCCAGGAGCTCGATGAGCGGGCGGATGAGCGCCGCACCGCGCAGGCCCGCCCGCACCGGCGGGGCCGCGGCGATCACGATCCCTGTACCGCGCGGACCGCTTCGGCGAGCTCCTGCGCGCAGCGGCGCAGCTCGGGGACGAAGTCGATGCACCGCTGCCGGGTGAGGCGGGTGGCCGGGCCGGAGATCGACAACGCGCCGAGCGGCGCGCCGATCTGGCCGACCGGCACGGCGATGCAGCGGACCCCTTCGTCGAACTCCTCGTCGTCGAGCGCATACCCGTTCGCGCGGGCGGTCTCGAGGGCCTTCGCCAGCGCGCCCCGCTCGATGATCGTCTTCGCGGTGTGCGGGTCGAGCGCCGTCCGGTCGAGGATCGCCTCGCGGCGAGGGAGCGGGAGCGCGGCAAGGAGCGCCTTCCCGGCACCGGTGGCGTGGAGCGGCACCCGATTACCGACCACGGTGAAGAGGCGGACGACCTGCGGGCTGGCGGCGGTCTCGATGTACACCGCGGCGGTGTCATCCAGAACGCTGAGGTTCGCCGTCTCGCGGGTGATCTCGACGAGGGCGCGGAGGTAGGGGCGGGCAGCCAGACGCAGCTCGTTGTAGCGGCTCCGGCCATCGCCGAAGGCGGCCAGCTTCGCCCCCGCGTAGTAGCGGCTCGTGTCCGGGTTCTGCCGCACGTATCCGCGCCGGAGGAGGGTCGCCAGGAGCCGGTGTACGGTGCTGACATGGAGGGTGGTCCGGGCTGAGAGGGCGGTGATCGAGACCTCGCCCTCCGCCGCCGCAAGCGCCTCGAGGAGGTCGAGCGCCCGGTCGACCGACTGCACCGACCGGCGCGCGGCGCGCGCGACCGGGACCGCTTCTTTCATGCTTCGGAACAGCTCATCTGCTGGGCGAAATGATACCCGCGCGGCCGGGTTCCTATCCTTTTGTTGTGGGCACTCCGGACCGCCGCGTCGCGCTGGCCGCCCAGGCGGCGTCGTTCCCGGCCGCGCCGGGGGTCTACCTGTTCAAGGACGGTCGTGGCCGGGTCCTGTACGTCGGCAAGGCCGACCTGCTCCGCGACCGGATCCGCTCCTACTTCGGGCCCAGCCTCGACGTTCGCCACGGGCGGATGGTCGAGCGAGCCGACCGCATCGACTACGTGCTCACCGGGAGCGTGTCCGAGGCGTACCTCCTCGAGGCGAACCTCATCAAGCAGCATCGGCCCCGGTACAACATCCGCCTCAAGGACGACAAGTCGTATCCCTACGTGAAGGTCACGCTCGGCGAGGATTTTCCCCGCATCCTCCGCACCCGGACGCTCGGTGATCGGAGCGCGCGCTACTTCGGTCCGTATGCGAACGCGAAGTCGGTCGACGCGTCGCTCGATCTGCTGCAAAAGCTCTTTCCGTACCGGACCTGCGGGCTCACGATCGTCGCCGCCGACGATGGGCGCGGCCGGACCGTGCCGCCATCGGCGCTTCCCGGCGGCCGGCCGTGTCTCCTGTACCACCTGAAGCGGTGCAACGCGCCGTGCGTCGGCGCGACGACCAAAGCGGAGTACCGCGGCACGATCGAACGCAGCGTCCAGTTCCTCGAAGGGCGGTACGACGCGCTTGCCCGCGGCCTGCGGAAGGACATGCTCGCGGCGTCCGAGGCGCGGGAGTTCGAGCGGGCAGCGGTCTTCCGCGATCGTCTGAACGCCATCGAGCGGACGATGGATCGTCAGGAGGTCCACGCCTATCAGGGGGACGACTTCGACGCGCTCGGGGCCGCGATCGACCAGGGCGACGCCGCGGTGCAGCTTCTCCGGGTGCGTGACGGCACGGTCGTCGGCCGGGATCACTACTTCCTGGAAGGCTCCGAGGGCGCGACGATCGCCGATGTGCTCGGCTCATTCATCCGGCAGCACTACGCCGCTGCCACCGCGTTCCCCTCGGAGATCGTGGTCCCGGTGGAGATCCCGGACGCCGCGACGTTCGTGGCATTCGCCGAGGACAAGCGCGGGACGAAGGTCTCCCTCCACGTGCCGCAGCGCGGGAAGAAGCGCCGGCTGGCCGAGCTTGCCGCGCGGAACGCGACGGACGCCCTCGCGCAGGAGCGGGTGCGCTGGCTCGCCGACCGCGGCAAGACCGACAGCGCGCTTGCCGAGCTGCGGGACGCGCTCGGTCTCGATGGCCCTCCCCGGCGGATCGAGTGCTACGACGTGAGCCACGTCCAGGGGACCAACGTCGTGAGCTCGATGGTCGTCTTCGAGGACGGCCGGCCGGCGAAGCAGTCCTATCGTCGCTTTCGGACCAAGCTCGGCGATCGGAACGACGACTTCGCGAACATGCACGACACGCTGCGCCGTCGGTTCGCGCGGAGCAGGGTCAGCTCGCCGCCGACCGACGTGAGCGGGCGAACCGCCGGCGACGCGGCCGCCCTGGCCGAGGGCTCCCCCGTGCCCCAGCCCTGGCCGATGCCCGATCTGGTGATTCTCGATGGCGGCAAGGGTCAGCTTTCGGCGGGCATCGCCGCGCTGTCGGATGCCGGCCTGCTCCAGATCCCGATCGTCGCCCTGGCCAAGGAGCGGGAGGAGCTGTTCCTCCCCGGCCGGAATGACCCCATCCTCCTCCCGCCGCGGTCCCAGGGCCTCCATCTCGTCCAACGGATCCGCGACGAGGCCCACCGGTTCGCGGTCACCTATCACCAGCAGCTGCGCGGGCGCCGGGCGATCACCTCGGTCCTGGACGAGATCGCCGGGGTCGGACCGGCGAAGAAGCGGGCGTTGCTCCGCCGCTTCGGCTCGGTGCGGGCGATGCGTGACGCGCCCGCGGACGAGCTTGCCGCCGTCAGCGGGGTGGGCGCCGCTCTCGCCGAGCGGATCAAGCAAGCCATCGCATAGTCGTTCAGCGGTACCTCAACGATCTGCATATCCGGATACATATCGTTCAGGTTCCGTTGACAGGAGATCGGCTCGGGGGCAGTGTCCTGAGGCATGGCCAACCCGGTGATCGCGCGGTGCCCGATCTGCGCCGACCCGCTGCGGGTCGTGCGCCTGGAATGCGAGGGCTGCGGGACGCGGCTCGAGGGCGCCTTCACCCTCGGCCGGTTCCACGCGCTCGTTCCGGATCAGCTCGAGTTCCTCGAGGCCTTCATCCGCGCCCGGGGGAACTTCAAGGACGTCGAGCGTGAGCTCGGCATCTCGTATCCCACGGTGCGGGCGCGTCTGGACGCCGTCATTCGCGCCCTTGGCTTCGCATCGGGGGCCGAGCCGGACCGGGACACCGAGCGCCGTCGGGAGATCCTGCGTGAGCTGGCCGACGGTCGGATCGCGGCCGAGGACGCGGCGACGCTGCTGGAAGGCGAACGATGAGCGGCCTGCCCTTCCCCGATCCCACGGGCGACGACGAGCACGCCGAGACGGTCGAGCGAACGTTCACCGTGAACGGTCCGCCGCACCTGCGGCTGCGGAACGTCTCGGGAGAGAGCCGCATCACGGTGGGCGCCGACGGCGAGGTCCGGGTACGCGCCCGCAAGCGCGTTCGCGGAGCGAGCGAGGACCGGGCAAAACGGCTGCTCGAGAACGTCGAGATCCGGATGGAGCAGACCGGCGACGAAGTGAGCGTTCGTCCGCACCTGTACGAGCAGGACCGCGGGTGGCTCGACCTCTTTCGTGGTGGGCGGGTGGCCGTGGACTTCGAGATCGCCGTTCCGCGGCACTCGCGCATCGACGCGACCACCGTGAGCGGGGCGCTGGACCTCCGCGGCACCCGCGGCCCGATCGAGGTGCAGAGCGTCTCCGGCCCCGTGACGCTCGATGACGTGCAGGGTGCGATCCGGCTGAAGACGGTGAGCGGCGACGCGTCCTGCACCGCGCTCGCCGGCGCGATCGAAGCCAACAGCGTGAGCGGCGATCTCGCCTTCGAGCGCTGCCGGCTGCACGGCTGCGACATCGTCACCGTGAGCGGGGACGTGGATGTGAGCGGCGATCTGGACGCCGGACGTGAGCACCGCCTGAAGACGATCAGCGGTGACGTCGAGCTGGTACTCGTCGGCAGCTCCTACGACGTCCGGTTCAAGACGATGAGCGGCGAGCTGGAGTGCGCGCTGGTCGGTGAGATCAGCCGCGAGGGCCGCCGGGACAAGCACGTGCGCGTCGGCGCAGGCGCGGCGCGCGTGACGGTCAAGACGGTGAGCGGCGACCTCCAGCTCCGGCCGGGCGACGGTGCCGTTCCGGCCGGCCCGTTCGGAATGTCCGACGATCCCGAGGCCACCATCCGCGTGGATCCCGACCGCCCGGGCGGCCCCGTCGCCGCCGACGCGCGAGAGATCCTCGCAAGGGTCGCGCGCGGTGAGCTGGACGTGGACGCCGCGGCACGTGCGCTGGACGCGACCCGCGGGGGCCGCGGCTGATGCCCAGCGAAGAGGGGACGCAGATCCTCCAGCTGCTGGCGGACGGGAAGATCGACGCGGATCAGGCGTTCCGGCTGCTCCGCGCGATCGGGGACATCGACGATCGCCCCCCTCCGGGCCGCGGACCGCTGCCGTCAGGTGGTCCCCCCGGCCCGTTCGGTCCGGCTGACCCCGCCGGCTCGGCCGACGCGGTCGGGCCGGCGTCGCCATCATGGATGCGGGGCCGGGTGCTACGGGTCATGGTGACCTCGGGTGGCACGAGCAAGGTGAACATCGCGGTCCCCCTGGCGATCGCCCGGATCGGGAAGGCGAAGCTCGCGACGAGTGGCCTCGTCCGCGGGCATCTCGCGAAATTCGGTCTGGACCTGGACGAGCTTCTCGACAACGTGCAGCACTCGGGTCCGCTCATCGACGTGAGCGACGGCGACGACCGGGTGATCATCACCGTCGAGTGACGCCGTCGCGGTCCTGACGTAGGCTTCGCCCATGGGCTTCGTGTGGCGCACGCTGGTGAACGCGGTCGCGATCGGCGTGACGGCGTTCCTCCTTCCCGGGATCTCCTACGGACACGCGTCCTATGGGCTGGGGGACCTCGACCGTTGGATCTCGCTCATCCTCACCGCCTTCGTGCTCGGGATCGTGAACGCCTTCGTCCGCCCGATCCTGCAGCTCATCTCCGCGCCGATCACCTGCCTGACGCTGGGGCTCTTCGCGCTCGTGGTGAACGGCCTCATGCTCCTGCTCGTGTCGGCGATCCCGACCCTTGGCTTCCAGGTCGACGGCCTGTTCACCGCGGTCATCGGGGCGATCATCATCGGGCTCGTGAGCTTCGTCGTGTCGCGCGTCATCCCCCACTAGGGGCAACGGGTTGGGCGAGCGCGCCGACTTCATCGTCGCCACCGGCCTGTCGGGTGCCGGAAAATCGCAGGCAGTCAAGGTGTTCGAGGACCTCGGCTATTTCACGCTCGACAACCTTCCCCCGGCGCTCATGCCGAGCGCCCTCGAGGTGTGCCGGAAGGGCGACCATGAGCGCGTCGCGTTCGTGATCGACGCCCGGAGCGGCCCCCTGTTCGCGGAGGCGGCCGCGACCCTCGACGCGCTCGAGCGGGCCGGGAACGAGCCGCATCTCCTGTTCTTCGACGCCTCGGACGAAGTGCTGCTCCGGCGGTACAGCGAGACCCGGCACCGCCACCCGCTCGAGGGCACCGGAGGCGTGCAGCCGTCGATCGACGAGGAGCGCCGGGTGCTCGTCGACCTGCGGGCCCGCGCCGACCGGGTGATCGACACGACCCATCTGTCGGTGAAGGAGCTCCGGGACACGCTCCACTCCCTCTACGGCGCGGGGGTCGCGGCCATGCTCGTGCAGCTCCTGAGCTTCGGCTACAAGCACGGCCTGCCCGCGGGCGCCGACCTGGTGTTCGATGTCCGCTTCATGGAGAACCCCTTCTACATCGACGCGCTCCGACCGCTCTCCGGATCGGACGCGCCGGTCCGCGACTTCGTCCTGGAACACGAAGCCACCCGCGCGTTCCTCGAGCGCCTCATGCCGCTTCTCGAATTCGCGATCCCCCGATACCAGGCGGAGAAGAAGGCCCGCCTCGGTGTGGCCTTCGGCTGCACCGGCGGCCGCCACCGCTCGGTGGCGATCGCGGATGAAGTCGCGCGGCGGATCGCGGCGTTCTGGCCTGGCGAGGTCGCCGTCGAGCATCGCGATCGCGACCGCTCGGATGTCCGCACGTGACCCGTGGGGTCGGCCGGCGCGAGCGGTCACCGCTCTCCGAGGAGGTGAAGGCCGAGCTCGCCCGTGTCCCGCTCCGGCCGTGCGATGCTCGGGTGCTTGCGGCACTGCTCCCGCACGCGCGCCACCTCGGTGCGCCGGCGCGCCGCCTTGCGCGCCGCGCCGAGACCGGAGATCCGCATGCGGCGCTCCGCCGCACCTGCTGCCGCCGGACGTATCTCCGCGGCCTCTTCCTCGCCGGCGGCTCGGTGTCCGCTGGCAGGTCGGGATACCTGCTCGAGCTCCGTCCGCCGCGCGGTGAGGTCCACCGCGCCGGCTCGACCCTCGCCCGCGAGGGGTTCGCGCCCGCGGTGCGGTCCCGGCGAGGGCAGCTCGTCCTCGGGCTGCGCGACGCCGAGGTCATCGCCGCCTACCTGCGCGCCGCCGGCGCGACCGAGACGCTCCTCCGCTTCGAGGCCAAGCGGGTCTCTCGCGAGATGCGCGGTCGCACGAACGCGCTGGTGAACGCCGACGCCGCGAATCTCGGACGGGCGATCACGGCCGCGCGCGCGCAGACCGCCGCGATCCGCGCGCTCGCGGCCGACGGTCGGCTGAAGGGGCTCCCGGAGCCGCTGCGCCTGGCGGCGCGCGCCCGGATGCGGGCACCCACCGCCACGCTCGCCGATCTCGCCGGACGACTCGACACCACGAAATGGGCGGTGCGCTCCCGGCTGCGCCGCCTCATCGCCGAGGCCGCCTCGTGACCCGGGCGCGGATCGTCGCCGGAAACTGGAAGATGAACCCACCGACGATCGATGAGGCGGTCGCCCTCGCGCGCGCGGTGGCCGGCCTCACCGTCCCGCCGGGGGTCCGGGTCATCATCGCGCCTCCGGCGATCGCGCTTCCCGCCGTCGCGGCCGCGGTGCGGGGCGCCGCCGTTTCGGCGTACGCCCAGGATGTCCATTGGGAGGAACAGGGCGCGTACACCGGACAGCTCAGCGTCGCGATGCTCAAGGGCCTCGCGGCAGGAACGATCGTCGGGCACTCCGAGGTGCGACGCGACCAGGGCGACGACGATTCGCGCGTCGCGCGGAAGCTGCTCACCGCGCTCCGGTCGGGCCTCGAGGTGATCGCCTGCGTCGGCGAGACCGAGGCCGAGCACGCCGCGGGCGCCGCCGCCGCGGTCCTTCGCCGGCAGGTGGACGCGCTCCTCGGGCCGCTCCGCGACGCCGATCCCGACGGCCGGCTGTCGCCCGGCCTTGTGGCCATCGCGTACGAACCGATCTGGGCGATCGGCACCGGCCGGGCGGCCACCGCGGCCCACGCGACGGCGGCCGCGGCCGTGATCCGGGAGCGCGCCGCGGCCGCCGCCAGCGGCGGCGCCGCCGACCATGCGGTGCTGTACGGCGGGAGCGTGAGCGCGAAGAACGCCGCGGAGTTCGCGACGGCCGCGGGGATCGACGGCGCGCTCGTCGGCGGGGCCTCGACCCGGGCCGCGGAGTTCGGCGCGATCGTGGCGGCCTTCGGCCGATGACCGGCCGGTATCGGCCGGTGGTGCTCTGCGTCCTCGATGGCTGGGGCATCGCCCCGGATGGTCCCGCGAACGCCGCCACGCGTGCCGATACCCCGCGCCTGGATGCGCTCTTCGCCCGTTATCCGCATGCCTCGCTCGACGCCAGCGGGACGGCCGTCGGCCTGCCCGCCGGGGTCATGGGGAACAGCGAGGTGGGGCATCTGGTGATGGGCGCCGGCTCTGCCGACCCGCAGGCGCTCGAGGTCATCGATGCCGCGGTCGCCGACGGCAGCTTCTTCGCGAACGACGCGCTGCGCGCGGCCTGCGCCGCCGCCCGCGGCGGGACGCTCCATCTCCTCGGGCTCCTCTCCACCGGTGGCGTCCACGCCGACATGAAGCATCTTGCGGCACTCATCACGCTCGCGCGCCGCGAGGGGGTGACCGACATCGCCGTGCACGCGTTCCTCGATGGCCGGGATATGCCGCCGCGCAGTGCGGCGCCGCTCATCGCCGCGGTCGACGCGCCGATCGCGACCGTGCACGGCCGCTTCTACGCGATGGACCGCGATCTGCGCTGGGAGCGCACCGCCCGCTCGTGGCGGGCGATCGTGGATGCCGATGGGCCACACGTCACGACGGCCGGGCAGGCTCTCGAGGCGTGCTACGCGGTGGCGGACTGTCGCGACGAGCTCCTCGAGCCGGCGGTGGTCGGCGAGGGCCGGCCGGTCCGCGACGGCGACGCGGTCGTGTTCTTCAATTTCCGACCCGATCGCGCGCGCCAGCTCACCTGGGCCTTCCTTCGGCCGGACTTCGATGGCTTCGAGCGGGCACGGGTACCGCGCGGCCTCACGTTCGTCTCGATGACCGATTACAACGCCGCGGTCCCGGGCCTGCGGATTGCCTTCCCACCCGCCTCGGTGACGCCGCTCGCGGAGATCGTCGCCGAGGCGGGCCTCCGACAGCTCCACGTGGCCGAGACCGAGAAGTACGCGCACGTGACCTATTTCTTCAACGGCGGCCGCGAGGCGCCATTCGCCGGGGAGGATCGGCGTCTGGTGCCCTCACCCAAGGTCGCGACGTATGACCTGCGGCCCGAGATGAGCGCGGCGGGTGTGGCGGAGACGCTCAGCATCGCGATCGCGAGCGGGCGGTACGACTTCGCGATCGTGAACTTCGCCAATCCCGACATGGTCGGACATACCGGCGTKCTTCCGGCGGCGCTCGCGGCGATGCGGGCGACCGATGCGGCGGTGGGCCGGGTCGTTGACGCGGTCCTCGGCGCCGGTGGCTGCGTCCTGCTCACCTCGGACCATGGCAACGTGGAGGAGCTCGCCTTCCCCGATGGCGCGATGAACACACAGCACACGACGAATCGCGTTCCGGTCCTGTTCATCGCGGCCGGCGCCGAGACGTGGACGCTTCGCGATGGCGGCGGGCTGCGTGACGTGGCGCCGACGCTGCTCGGCCTGCTCGGCCTGCCGCCTCCCGCGCGGATGACGGGCGCCTCGCTCCTCGTCGCGCCGGAGCCGGGGGCACGCTGATCCGCCGCGCGGCGACGCTTGCCTGGCTCGGATATCTCGCCGGCGCCGCATTCCTGGCGCAGGACGCGCTCCGTGCCTGGGTGGCGGCGCTCGCGCTCCACGGCCCGGTCCTCTACGGCGAGGGCGCGGTCGCGAACGCGGCGCGACTCCTGGCGAGCGGCACGGCGTACCGGAACGCTGGTGGCGAGACCTTCGTTGCGGCGAACTATCCGCCGCTGTACCTCGGGATCGTCGCGCTCGATCCCTCCGATCCCTTCTCGAGCGGCCGTGTCGCGAGCATCGTCGCCACGACCTTCATCGGCGGTCTCATCGCCTGGCGCGCGCGTCGGGCGCCGCTGGTCGCGGCCGCGCTCGCGGTCGGGTGGGTCGCCATCGCCCCCGTCGCGATCTGGGGGGCGGTGGTCAAGCCCGATCTCGTCGCCGTCGCGCTCACCGTCGGGGCGGTCCTGCTCGTCGAGCGGGGTCGCGGTGCGTCGGCCGGCGCGTTGCTGGCCCTCGCGGTCCTCGCCAAGCCGACCGCGCTCCTGCCGGCGCTCGCGCTGCTGTTCTGGTCCGCGGTGTTCGAGCGGGGGCTCGTGCGAAGGCTGCTCGCCGGCGGCGGCGCCGGTGCCGCCGCGGGGCTTGCCGCGGTCGTCGCGCTCGGACCGGCCGACCTGTGGCGCCATGTGGTCATCTGGAACGCGCTGTCCTGGTCCGCCGCCGAGGCGGCGACGCTGGTCCTTCTCGCGCTCGCGGCCTTCGGCGCGGCGCTGGTCGCGGCGCTGTCACTGGTCCGCGCCGAGCGAACGCTCCGCCCGGCCGGCGCGTACCTCGTCGCGGGCGCCGCGATCGTCCTCCTTGGCGGGCGCGACGGGGCCACGATCAATTACCTGGTCGATCTCGCGGCGGCCGGCTCGCTCGCGCTCGCCGCCGCCGCGCCGACCCTTCGGCGATCGGCGCTCTATCCCCTGGCCGCCGCGGCGCAGCTCGTGGTCGCCACCGTCGTGCTCGATCCGCACGCGATCCTTCCGGACCGCCGTCCGACGACCGGGGCCTGGGGCGATCCGGCCCGCATCGCCGTCGCGCGCGCGGCCCTGCCGGCGGGCCCAATCCTGGCCGAGGACGCCGGCCTGCTCATCGCGGCCGGGCGGGATCCGGTCATCGATGACCTGTTCCTCTGGTCGCGCCTGGTCGGGCGTGGCCTGGTCGACCCGGCGCCGATCCTCGCCGCGGTGAACGAGGGCCGGTACGCCGCCGTGCTCGCGGCGGTCGAGCTCGAGCGCCTGGCCGACGCCCCGGGGTACGAGCAGGCACGCTGGCATCCGGCGCTCGCCGCCGCGGTGCGCTCGCGGTATCTCCTCGCCGCGCGGCTGGATGGCGGCCTGTATCTGTATCGGCCCCGGTAGCGCGAGCGACCGGCGACCGCAGCGGGTACACTGGGGCTCTCCATGGACGTCCTTCAGATCGCCCAGATGCTCATTTCCGTCGCTGTCGCGACCTCGATCCTGCTCCAGGCACGCGGGACCGGCCTCTCCGGGACGTTCGGGGGCGAGTCGACCGCGTACCGCAGCCGGCGGGGGATCGAGCGTACCCTGTTCCGTCTCACGATCCTGCTCGTGATCGTCTACGTGCTCATCTCGATCGTCGGCGCGCGGACGACGACAGCGTCTTGACCGCCGCCCCGCACGGGGCGCGCCGGTGACCCGTCGCGACAAGCTCATCGTCATCGGGCTCATCGCCCTGTTCGTCTTCACCAGCGTCGGCGCCATCGTCCTCGACCGGCCGGCCGCGGAGCGCGTTCCCGCCCCCGGTGGCACCTATGTCGAAGGCGTCGCCGGGGTCCCGCAGTATCTCGACCCGATCATCGCCGCCACGAACGTGGACGCCGATGTCGCGCGGCTCCTCTTCACCGGCCTCATGCGCTTCGACCGCGCCGGGAGCATCGTGACCGACCTCGCGGCGAGCTCCCTGGTGGATCCGTCCGGGAAGATCTGGACCTTCACGATCCGTCCGGACGCCTTCTGGCACGACGGCGTGACGGTTACCGCGGACGATGTCGTCTACACGGTCGGCCTGATCCAGGACAAGGGCTACCTTGGTCCCTTCAGCGACGCCTTCCGCGGGGTCACGGTGGCGGCGATCGACGCGAAGACGGTYCGCTTCACGCTCCCCGACGTCTATGCGCCGTTCGCCGGGAGCACCACCGTTCCGCTCCTCCCGTCGCATCTCCTGGCCGGGGTGAGCCTCGCCGAGCTCCCACGCCAGCCATTCAACCTGAAGCCCGTCGGGACCGGCCCCTTCCGCTTCTCGGAGCTGGATGCGCGGCAGATCACGCTCATGCGTTCGGACCGGTTCTATCGGACGGAGCCTGATCGCGCCGGGCCATACCTCGACAAGCTCATCCTCCGGTTCTTTCGTGATGAAGGCGACGCGCTCGCCGCGTTGGCGCGCGGCGAGATCGACGGCACCGGCGGCCTGAGCCCCCAGGATGCCGAGCGCGCGCGGTCCCTCCGCAAGGTCAACCTCTACAGCCTCCCGTCCAACGACTTCACCGCGCTGTTCCTGAACGTGCGTCCGGACCGGGCGGTCTTTCGCGACAGGGTCGTCCGCCAGGCCGTCGCGACCGCCATCGACCGCGGCCGCGTGCTGCAGGTCGCAGCGGATGGCCGGGGCGCGGTGACCGACGAGTTCGTCCCGCCGACGTCGTGGGCCTACGCGAAGGACGTCCAGCGCTACCAATATTCGGCGGCCGCTGCGCGGGCCCTGCTCGACCAGGCGGACTGGAAGGACCACGATGGCGACGGCATCCGCGATCGGGAGGGGACCGTGCTGCGGTTCTCGATATCGACATCGGACGAGCCCGCGCGCGTCGCCGCGGCGCAGCAGATCGCCGGGGACCTGGCGGCGGTCGGGATGCGGGTCGATGTGAAGACCGTGCCGTTCGCCGAGCTCGTGGACAAGGTGGCGCGCCAGCGGGCATACGATGCGCTCCTCGTGGGGATCACGGTGGGGAGCGACCCCGATCCATACGCGTTCTTCCATTCCAGCCAGATCAAGGATCCCGGCGACAACTTTTCCGGATACAACACCCTGGCGATCGACCGGGCGCTCGAGGGCGGCCGCCGCACCTTCGATCAGGCGAAGCGCAAGGAGTTCTACGCGATGGTGTTCCAGGCGATCGCGGCCGAGGTCCCGGTGGTGTTCCTCTACAACACCGACTATCTCTACGCGCAGCAGCGGACGTTGAACGGCTTTCGCGTCGCGCCGGTCACCGATCCGACGCAGCGCTTCTGGAACGTCGAGGACTGGTACCTGAAGACCACGGCGCGGCGGTAGCGGTGCCGACGGGGGGACTTGAACCCCCAAGCCCTGTTACGGGCGGCAGACTCTGATTCTGCTGTGTTTGCCATTTCACCACGTCGGCGACGAAGGCCAAGTGTACCGCCACCGACGGCAGCGTCGGGAGAGTCTGTCTACCATCGATCACCAAGGATGAGCAGCGGATCGTGAGCGACGCGCTGAGCAGCGCCGAGGTCGTCATCGTCGGCGGCGGCGTCATCGGGGCCTCGATCGCCTATCACCTCACGCGGCATGGTCTGCGCGACGTGCTCGTCCTCGAGCGCAATGGCCTCGGATCCGGATCGACGAGCCGTAATGCCGGCGGCATCCGGCTCCAGTTCTCCACCGAGATCAACGTCCGGATGTCGCAGCGATCGCTCCCGGCGTTCCTGCGGTTCGAGGATGAGATGGGGATCGACCCGCAATTCCGCCAGGTCGGCTACCTGTTCCTCATCACCGACGAGCACGACGTCGGGCCTTTCGAGCGCTCCCTGGCGCTCTGGCGGCGGCTCGATGTACCCGCGATCCGCTTGGAGCGCGACCAGATCCCGGCGATCTTCCCCGAGCTCCATGTCGCGGACGTCCGGTTCGCCACGTTCTGCCAGTCAGACGGACACGCCGACCCGAACTCGATCCTGCAGGGCTACGTTGCCCGGGCACGGACTGCCGGGGCGCGGTTCGAGGAGAACGCCGCGGTGACCGCCATCGAGCGTGACGATGGCCGGGTCGTCGCGGTCCGCTGCGGGGAGCGTCGCATCGCCTGCGGCATGGTCGTGGATGCGGCCGGAGCATGGGCCGGCGAGGTCGCGGCGCTGGCCGGCGTCGACGTACCGATCGTCCCGCTGCGTCGCCAGATCTTCGTCACGAACCCCGTTCCGGGATTCGATCGCGACTTCCCGATGACGATCGAGTTCGCGAGCGGCCTCTACTTGCACCACGAGTCCGGGGGTGTCCTCTTGGGAATGGCCGACCCGCGCGATCCGATCGGCTTCGACGATCGGGTGAACTGGGACTTCCTCCCCGAGGTGGTCGAGCGCGGCCTCGCCCGGCTCCCGTTGCTCGAGCGGGCCACGATCAAGACCGGCTGGGCCGGCTACTACGAGGACACCCCCGACAAGCATGCGATCCTCGGTCGCGCGCCCGGGCTCGAGAATTTCGTGTGCGCCGCGGGATTCTCCGGACACGGCCTGATGCACGCCCCCGCGGCCGGCGAGCTCATCGCCGAGCTGATCTGCGACGTCCCGCCCAGCCTGGACATCACCGCCCTCCGGCTCTCACGCTTCGCCGAGGGCGACCTCATCGTCGAGCACAATGTCATCTAGCCGGTGAGCGTCGTCATCCTGGTGCTCGATCTCGCGCTCGTCGCCCTGGCGGCGCTCCTCCTCGTCATCGTGCTCCTGGGACGCGGGCGCGTCGGCGCGTATCTGCCGCTCGCGGTGTTGCTCATCGGCCTTGCCGCCGCGCTCTGGTACCTCGGGATCCGGACACCGCCGCCCGGCCCCTGAGCACCGCGCCCCCGTTATCCTCGACCGGTGTTCACCCGCGATGAGGTGCGCCTCACCACCCTGTCATCCTGCGCCGGCTGAGGGGCCAAGCTGGGCCCCGGCCCACTGGCGCAGGTCCTGCGCCCCCTCGCCACGCAGATCGAGCCGGAGGAGCTGCTCGTCGGCCTCGCGCACGCCGACGACGCGGCGGTCTATCGCGTCGGCCCCGATGTCGCGATCATCGAGACCGTCGATTTCTTCCCGCCGATCGTCGACGACCCGTACGCCTCGGGCGCCATCGCCGCCGCGAACGCGATGTCCGACGTCTACGCGATGGGTGGCGAGGTGCTCTTCGCGTTGAACATCGCGGCCTGGCCGGAGGACCTGTCGCTCGCCGCGCTCGAGCGGCTCATCCAGGGGGCGGTGGACACCGTTCGCGACGCCGGCGGGATCATCGCCGGCGGGCATACGGTCATCGATCGTGAGCCGAAGTTCGGCCTGGCGGTCACCGGGCGCGTCCATCCGGACCACCTGTTGCTCAAGGGCGGGCTTCGTCGGGGGGACGCGCTCTGGCTCACGAAGCCGATCGGCACCGGTGTGCTGACGACGGCCCACAAGAACGGCGACCTCGCGGCGGAGGACCTTGCCTCGGTCGTTGCGTCGATGGTCGGGTCCAATCGCGCGGCGGCCCGGGCGGCGGTCGAGGCCGGACTTCACGCCGCGACGGACGTCACGGGGTTCTCGCTTGCCGGTCACGCCCACGAGATGGCCGAGCGCTCGGGGGTCGCGGTGACGATCCGGGCGGCGGCCGTGCCGCTCCTACCCGGCGCGTTCGATCATGCCGCGCGTGGGGTGAGCTTTGGCGGCCTGGAGCGCAACTGGACGCACTTCGTCGACGGCAGTCGGGTGACGTTCGCGGTCGGCGTGGGTGAGCCGCTGCGCCGGCTGCTCCTCGATCCCCAGACCTCTGGCGGTCTGCTCATCGGCGTCCCCGCGGCGCACGCGAGCGCGTGGGATCGCGCGGTAGCCGCGCACGGCGTGGTCGCGGCCTGGGTCGGCGACGTCACGACCGGTCACGGCGTGACCATCGCGGACTAGAGGTCCGACGGCTCCGAGGTGCATGGTCGCGCCGGCTGCGCTGCCGATCCGGTGCCCAGGGCGGGACTTGAACCCGCACGAGGAGTGGATACCCCACCAGCCCCTCAAGCTGGCGCGTCTGCCGTTTCGCCACCTGGGCTCGTGACCGCATTCTAGCCCGCCGGGTCGACGCTCACGCAATGACGCCGGACGTACTCGTGCCGGGTGACGCGTTTTCGACTGAGGGCCGGTGCACGCGGATCCGCGTACCGGGCGCGCAGGAGAGGTTGGCGGCGAGCGCTTGCTGTAGCCAACGGTCGTGGGCTTCGCGCGAGGAACTGAAGGCGACACCGCGGGACGTCCAGGCGTATCCCGGCCGTCCGTGCCTTTCGGTGCGGTACGAGTGGTTCCCGATGCTGCCGACCCCGTCGAGGAGCCCTCGGGTGAGGGAGCGGACGTGCTCCGCGGCAACGTCGATCGCCGCGAGCGAGAGGCTCTTGCGCGGAGCGACCCCGACCGCGATGAGCCACTCGCCGACGCGAGCGTCGCCGAACTGAGTCCGGAAGTTTTCGTGGTCCGGCCGATCCTCACGAGCCGGGCCCCCCGACGCCATCGTCCATGCCCGGGCGCCGTGATTCGGCGGTACGTCGTGCCGCCATCGGCTGCGCCGGCGCGCGCGATCCGAGGGTCGGTCGCCGCTCGCAGCCCCGTTGCCCAGCCCTTCATGATCTCGCCGTCTAGAACGGGGCGTGAGCCCGTGTCAATGGACCCACCGGTCAGGCATAGACTTTTACGGTGACCACCGTCCGACCTCACTTGCCGCTCCTCTGGCCGTCCTACACGCTCTTTCCGCTTGCCGGGCTCGCGGTGCTGATCGTCGGGGTGGCGGGACGCGAGGTGGCGATGATCGGGATCGGGATCGGGATCCTCGCACTGAACGCGGCGACCGTGCTGAACTACGCGTACTTCACGCATCTCGCCATCGATGGCGACGAGCTGGTCTACCGGACCTTCTTCGGCGCTCATCGCGAGGCCGTGCCGATCGGCGCAGTGCGGCGCATCGACGCGAAGCGCTATCCCGCTGCACACTCGGGCGTCTCCGCGCCGCATTTCGTCGCGCGCGGGCGCGAGAGCACGGTCAAGGTGAATACCAAGCCGTACCGGCTCGCCGACTTCGCCGGGCTCATCGGGGTCCTCAGGACCGCGAACGCGCGGATGGAGCTCGATCCGTTCTGGACCCGCGTCGCCAACGGTGAGGACGTGACGAAGGAGGTCGCCGTCACCCCACGGAGTCGCTGGTAGCCGCGGTTGCCTAGGGATCGGACGGCGGCTCGAGGTGCCGGTGCTCGATCGCGGTGCAGCGGTCCCAGATCACGGCGAGACCCGCTTCCTCGGCGCGCCGTGCGGCGTCGATGTTCCCGAGTCCCAGCTGGAACCAGATCGCGGTCGCGCCGGCCGCCACCGCGTCGGCCACGACGTCGTCGAGGAATTCCCCGCGCCGGAAGACATCGACGAAGTCCGGTCGCTCGGCCGGCGGGATGTCCACCAGATGGTCGTACGCCTGCTCGCCGTGGACGACCCGGCCACCGAGGCGGGGATTCACCGGGATGACCCGGTACCCGTGTTGGCGCAGGTAGGCGGACACCGAGTGGCTGGGCCGATCGGGCCGGTCGGAGTAGCCCACGACCGCGATGCGCTGCGCCGAGCCGAGGAGCGATTCGGCCAGACCCGGTTCGTTCATCTTCTCACATCCGATCGCGATGTTGCAGTCTTGTTTCGTCGATGCGCGGCAGGATAATCGCTAGACCATGCCACCCCGCGCACCCACCGTGTGGACGACGACCGCCGTGCGCAGCGAGCGCTTCCGGCAACGCATCGACGAGCGCCATCGCGAGCTCTCCGTGCAGGCGAAGGCGCGCGGCCGTGCGTATCGGCGCTCGCGCGCCGGGCCATTCACCGAAGAGGCGATCCGGCTGCGTGCCGACTTCCTCGCGTCGCTCGGCCGCCTCACGACGTTCGAGGCGGCGAGCGTCCGCATGGCCCGCTGCCACTACGCGGCGCAGCTCACGGTGCACACGGACGACCTGTTTCGCGACTATTTCGAGCTCTGGCAGCTCATCGCCCGCCGTGGCTCGGACCAGACCGAGCTCGAGGAGCGGGGCGCCGAGCGGATGGACTATTTCGCCACCCAGCTCGGACGGCTCGAGGGCCTCGCCGACGCGCTCATCCTTGCCGGCAGGAATGTGCGGCTCTTCCCGCTCCCGCCGCTCCCCTGGATCAGCGTCGCCTAAACTCGGCACTGCGGGCAACTAGCTCAGCTGGTCAGAGCGTCTCCCTTACAAGGAGAAGGTCGCTGGTTCGAGCCCAGCGTTGCCCACTCGCCAGGGGACCGGGGCCCTAGAGGGTCGGCGCCTCCGGGATGGTGAGCGACATCGCGAGCGAGCCGGGGGGGAAGCACTCGGTCGCGCTGCAGGCCTGAAAGGTCACCCGCACGTCGAGACGGGCGTCGCCCGAGCCGCGTTGGATGACGAACTCGACCGGCACGTCGATCCGCAGCGTTCCGTCGTAGATCGCGAACTCCTCGTCGAGGCCGGCCACCTGGAAAGGGCGGGTCGGGGGCCAGGTGAAGGACGCGACCCTCGCCCCCGTCGGCTCGCTTGTCACCTCGATGGTCAACGCGGTGTAGCCGTCAGGGGTCCGTGGCCCGTAGATGTGCCACCCCGGGGCGATGCCGAGCTCGAGCTGCATCCCGAGCCGCTGGTAGGCGTAGTAGGTCGGTGAGTCCAGGCGGATCGACGCCGTCACCACCCTCTCGCGGGCGGTGACCTCAGGGACGTCCGCCGGGATCGGGACAGGGGTGCCCAGCAGCTCGGTGAGCAGCCGCCGCCCGCCGGCGCGGACGCGGTAGTTCTCTTCGGCGATCGTGCGTTCGATCCGGCCGTCGGCACCGATGACGAACGTCACCGGGAACGGCACACCGTGTTGGTCGTCGCGGGTCTGGATGCCGAAGGTCGCGTGGTGGCTCTCAAGATCCACGTCTAGGAGCCCCAGCTCGCGGATCACCTTGCTGCCCTCGTCAGCGAGCAGCGGGTAGGTGATCGCGTGAGCCCGCGCGAACTTCTCCAGGCTTGGCACCGGGTCGTAGCTGATCGCGAACAGCGCGTAGCCGGCGTCGGCGAGCTGGGGAACGATCCGTTGCAGCTCGACCAGCTGCGTCTTGCAATACGGTCACCACCGGGCGCTGCGATAGAAGACGACCAGGGCCTTGCGCGCGCCGCGCGCGGCGTGAAGGTCGACGGTGCTGCCGTTCTGATCAGGAAGCCGGATGTCGGGGAAGCGTTCGCCGACCTGGGGCGCGGTGTCGGGGACCGATGTCGTCGCCATAGGCGAAATGTAGTCGGTTCCCGGCGCACCTTCACTGGGTGGCCGCTTGGTCGGATGACCGCACGACGCGCACTCGCCGGGCGACGGCGCCCGTACCATCGCTGGATCAGCACGCTGTCGTCGGGCGCAACCCCCGCGGACCTCGACCGCCAGCTCGGACTGGTACGGGACGTCGGCATCGCGCTGACCCGCTCCGCGCCGCTCGCCGAGCAGCTCGCCGAGGTGGTGCAGGCGCTCGTCTCGCACCTCGACGCCGCCTTCGCCCGGATCTGGACCTTACGCCCCGGGGAGTCGGTCCTGAAGCTTCAGGCGAGCGCCGGACTGTACACGCACCTCGACGGTGGCCACAGCCAGGTCCCGGTGGGGATGTTCAAGATCGGGCTCATCGCCGCCGAGCGCCAGGCGCACCTCACGAATGACGTCCCGAACGACCCGCGGGTGAGCGATCAGGCCTGGGCTGCTCGCGAAGGCATGGTGGCGTTCGCCGGCTACCCGCTGCTCGTCGGTGCGCGGCTCGTCGGGGTCATGGCGATGTTCTCGAAGCAGCGTTTGCC
>JRHI01000440.1_pt2 | contig 41265 bp, 31 predicted proteins | sample 215371 | NCBI WGS metagenome assembly JRHI01 (sample SAMN02929681, study PRJNA255918) | sediment metagenome | biome: cave system; feature: Ice Cave; material: Sediment; isolation source: sediment from deep within a dark volcanic ice cave with no known source of... ... | reverse complement strand
CATGCTCAAGGTGAGCAGGGATATACAATTTCCCAACAGAGTCATGAATGGCGCCCGTCGTCGCAATGGTCAATGCCGCCGAGCACTGCGTATCCAAGCGCAGGCGCCATGAATAGGGCCCCTACGACGGCTTTGCAATAACTCTGGAAAAACGCTAAAACCCTCTTGACAAACTTCCATATTTCTATTAATATCTTTATTAGAGATATGTGTAAACATATTCATACAGCTATAGTGAGCAATGAAGAAACATGTACGAGCTAATAGTGCTTTCTTTACTTATGCGTAGTCCTTTTCACGGCTATCTGATCGTGAAGATTACCAACGATATGATTGGCCCTTGGGCTAAGATCAGTAGCGGAACACTCTACCCACTTCTGACTAGAATGGAGCAGGCTGGGTTGATTGTCGTAGTGCCATCTGAAGATCGGCACATGTTGGGAGAACGCCAGACACGCACGTTTATGATTACCGAAGAAGGGCGCAAGCGTTTTCATCAGGTGATGATGGATATGTCTTCTAATCTGGGAGATTATCAACGCATCTTCCGCTACAAAATAGCTTTTATGGATCTGCTGCAGTCTCGAGAACGCCTGTTACTCTTCAATCACTATACCAACTACTGTCAGACATCCATTCTGCACATGCAAACAGAGAAGGCGAATCTTGCGCACGAGCTTTCCCAGCAGCCAGGACCGCATTTTCTAAACAATGTAGTAAGAGCAATCGAGCATGTTGAACAACAGTTGCAAGCGGAATTAGAGTGGGTTAGGAGTTTGCGTGATGAGGAAGTAGCGCTAAAAGAGTCTCATTCCTCCGCAGCTTTACGAGGAGATGAGAAAGAGAAAACCTTAGAATAGGATGCATGGGGAGAACGGAGTCAGAGCCTGAGAAACTTGTCACCGTCCCCTCACGTGTGCGGAATACCGCCGTGTTCATCATATCATATGTTCCGACGATACTCCAAGAGAACAAAGGAGTACACAATGTTAAGCAAAGCCTTATGGAGACGCCAATGGTTGGCGCCTTTGGGGATAGCGACCCTTCTTGCGATGATCGGTCAGGTACTAACTATTAGTAGTTTAATGCTAGTTGCGGGTCTGATTATTCCACCCTTACTAATTCTCGCACTGATTAGTTTGGTGATAGTCGGTATCGTTGCGACTGGCCTGCGTTGGGCACCACTGCTCGGCTCGTTCTACTGTATTGGCACGATGATAGGCGGATTAGTTAGCCAGCAATACTTGCCCTATCACCTCACGCATCCAGGTGAGATTGGATTCTTCATGCCGGCGTTGCTCATGTATGTCTTTAGCATTATCGCTGTCTATGCGGGAATTGGCGCTACAATACAAAATTATCGCGGCACTGCCCGACGGGCACCACGCTGGCTAACTTCGTCTCTGATAGGCATGACGGGTTTCGTCGTGGGAGCATTTCTCGTCGCTGCACTTGTTGTAGCGACACCACAGGCTTTGGCAGTACCAACCAGCGTCAATGGTACAACTACCATCCATATGGGCATAAGCACCTTCGTGCAGTCAACTGCTACCATCTCGAAAGGCTCAAAACTCCTGCTTGTGGATGATGGTCAATTTCCCCACATTCTGGATAACGGAACATGGGTGAACGATACACCTCAGCCAGCTACCGAGCTAGGTGCTCCTTCCATTCAAAATCTGAACGTGAATGGTAACACCGTCGAGATTGGACCATTTAACACCGCCGGTACCTTTCACATCTACTGTACAGTTCATCCGGGAATGAATCTGACAGTTATTGTCCAGTAATGAGTTGTTCAATTGCCAAAACAAAGGAGGCAAAAACTATGTCAACGAACGATCAGTCTAATGTTTCTCTTGAAGGAATTACACTCCATGTTGCCGATGGCGATCGTGCCTTGGAGTTTTACACCAAATTCCCAGGGGCACAGGTTCAGATGCACCGTCGTGGCTCATTTGCTCTACTATCCATCGTTGGTGGACGCCTGAGCCTGTTGAAAGAGGGACCGACACATCTCGAATTCGAGACACCCGAACCAGATGCGCTGTATGAGCAACTGAAAGCTGCCGGTTTACCAGTGGAAGAGCCACCCTCGCAGAAACCTTGGGGTGAGTATGATTTCACATTCCATGATCTCGATGGCCATTGCCTTGAGTTCGATAGTCCATGGCATCAATATGATCCTCATTCATAGGAGTAGGCTTAACCTTCCATAAGGAACGGGTGCCATCCTCATTGAGGATATACTGTGTACCGTACTTCTGTGGCTTTCCCTGGCACATGAGCCAACGATCATAGGCAGCTGTCGCTAACCAACTTGCTCCTGGGTATTCTGCGGCGGCTGCTTTCTTTGCTAATTCGTGAGCCTGCCAGTAGTGAGCCAAAACCTCACCATGCTGAAAGATCATGGCAGCGTGAAAATAATCCGCAGGAGTTTGTACAGCGCCTTCGTTGAGAAGTTGCTCAACACGCAACCGACGAATTCGATCATGTTTTCGCATGTTGGTGTGTATCTTGGATTTACGGTCTTCCTGATCTTCTAGGAAAAGCCTTCGTAACTCTTCGTTCATTATGTCTGTTGGGCTTTTTGGTAAAGAGCATACCATGTATCATCGTAGTAGGGAGAGAACATGTGCTTTGGCTTGAGACTGCTAATGAAGTCGTTATGGCCGTTGAGGTATGAGGTGCCATTGCTCCGAATGAACCAGGGGCCACCACTGGAGCCACCAGTCATATCACAGGGGATGGAGACCACATTACCGCCCCCATGCTGCCAAGTGGTGCCGCGGGCGTTCTCGCATGACTGCCTAGTCTGACCATCGAAAGGAGGCGCGGCAGGATAGCCATAGGCGTAGAAAAGTTGATTGGCAGGCTGATTATAGGCCCATCCAGCACCGCCGACCAGATCGGTCAAGACATCTTGGCTATTGGGGGCAACGATAGCCATGCCAAAGTCATGATGTAGGTCTCCTGGTTTAGCGTCTATCCAGTCAGAAGGGACCTCTAAAGCGCGGGCGGCCCAGCAGCCGTAGGGTGTTTTGCCGTTATCATACAGAGGGCAGAAGAGCACATTCTTCGACCAACCACCATACATGTAGAGACAGTGGCCAGCCGTGTCAACCACACTATGATTGGCGCTTACGACGGCGGTACCTGAACACATAGAGTCTCGACCAGAGGCAGTAGTAAAAAAGACTTTCCCGACAGTTGAGAGAGGATATGCAAGGTCTTTATTGCGCGAAGGTTGCCCCGACTGCTTGGCCGCTTGGCCCACGCTTTGGTCGATGCGCTCCTGTGTCGGAGTGGACGCAATGCTACTCAGCAGATCGTCGTCGCTAGCACCTTGCATGCTGGCTACGGTCCAATACTTGACGACATCGCTGGAGCTCGTCTCCACTACGTGCTCATTGATCGCCTCCGAAGGAGTTAATAACGGCGTGGACAGAAAACGCGAGAATGCCACTAAGTACACTAGATATACACTGGCGAGCGAGTATAGAAAGACTTTGCTCGTCAGGGGATGGAGAATGAATCGATGTAGTCGTGGCATCATGTGTCTCTCTTTCATCAAGCCTTGTCTGAAGGGCGTTGCAGAGGGCGTTTCTCTCGCTTGAGTGCATTGGTCTTAGGCAGAGGCATGGCTTCGGCTTGGCGCATTTTGTCCGTTGTCCAATATGCAAGGACGTCCTCAGAAGGAGTTTCCACCGTGTGCTTCGTGATCTTAGGAGGCGTTGATTTCGAAAAACGCTTCCACGCAACCAAGTATACCCAAACAAGCAAGCCCAGAAGGGTTGTGCCAAGTAGGGGCAGGTAGATGAGTCTTTGTTGTCGTGACATGATGGCTCTCTCTTTCTGATAGGATGATAGGCAGAACGTGTGCGCAGAGTAGTATGCCTGTCGTTTTCTCCTCTACACATGCTCAAAGCAATGTTTGCTCAAGATTGGGATCGCGTTTCCGCTCAAGAGTAGTATAGCATTATTTGGCAATTTTAAGAAGGGGCGACAAAAGGTCTTTGAGCTTGAGCGATCTCTGCATCGCTCAGAACACGCGTTTCAGCTTGCGTCTGCCCAGATGTGACAGTTTGTTGCCAACCCGTTACGGCACAAGACAGGCCTCAAGATCGCTCAATGTGATATAGGCACCGGGCGAAGCTTTCCCTCGGTTGGCAAGCACTTGCATGGGGGTATCTGGATCGCCAAGCTGGGAGGCCACGAGGACCGCCTCATGCATATCTTCATCGATCGTGTAGCTGCTGAGTGTGACGACACAGCGCAGACCGGCTCTCGTGGCTGCGAGCAGACCGTTGCGTGAGTCCTCAATAGCGATGGCCTCTTCAGGCCCGATTTTCAGGCGTTGTAGGGTAAGCAAGTAGATATCAGGAGCGGGTTTCTTTTTGGGGACAATGTCTCCGGTCAGAACCTGGAAATAGGGGGCGCGGTTTGGCCCGATCACGTGTTCCAAAATAGCACGCATCGATTCCTCTGCCGTGGTCGAAGCAATGGCGAGTTGCCACTGCTGTGCAATGGCCTCATCGATGATACGGAGAACGCCAGGCCGGGCTGGCAATCGTCCTGACTGGACAATCTCGGTGAAAATGGCCGTTTTACGCTTATGCCAAGTTGCCAGCATGTTGCGCTGTTCTTCAGGGTTTATGGGAAGATGAGCTTGACGTACGAACTCAGGAGTAAGTAAGCTCGCCATACGCTCTTTGCCGCCAGTAATTTTGAGCTTGACACCGTACTCTTCCTCGGACCAATGCACCGGCAAGCCAAACTCCTGGAACATTTGGTTAAATGCGGGCAGGTGGCCAAGGCGCTCTGTGTCGGCAATGACGCCATCACAGTCAAAAATAAGTGCTTTTACCATGTTTCCCTTTGAGTGTAGCGCTTCTAAAAACTCTTCCTTACACTTACTTAATGACTATGGGACCCGGAGGAACCGGGCCCCAAGCAGATTACTGTGTGGTAATGGCCGCTCTGCCGCCACGCAGTACATATTTCTGAATCTTGCCGGTGGCAGTCTTGGGCAATTCAGCGACAAACTTGACTGATCTAGGCACTTTGAAGTGTGCCATGTTGTCGCGAACGAAGGTGCGCAGTTCCGCTTCTGTCGCGCTCTGTCCCGCTTTGAGCACAATAAATGCGTGTGGTGACTCACCCCATTGCACATCGGGTAGACCTACCACTGCGACCTCCTGAACTGCCGGGTGACGCAGGAGCACACCCTCAACCTCAACCGAGGAGATATTCTCTCCACCACTAATGATCACGTCCTTCAAGCGATCACGGATTTCGACATAGCCATCAGGGTGAACGACCGCTGCATCGCCCGTATGAAACCAGCCGCCCTCAAAGGCACGCGCTGTAGCATCGGGGTCGTTGTAATAGCCCTTCATGACGACATTGCCGCGTGCCACAATTTCGCCGAGTGTTGCTCCATCGTGCGCAACCTCGTTGCCCTGTTCATCGATTACCAGGAGTTCTCCGGAAGTGATCATCTCCACTCCTTGGCGGGCCTTGATGGTTGCGCGAGCTTGTAGGGAAAGAGCAGCATGCTCTGGACGTGGCTCGCAGATAGTAATGAAAGGCGCGGTCTCGGTCAAGCCATATACCTGCGTGATCTCCCAGCCTAGTTCTCCCTCAATTCGCTCAATGGTTGCGGCAGCAGGAGGCGCACCTGCTGTGAGCACTCGCACCTGCCGACGTTCCGCTGCCTTTGTTGGTTGGATTGACCCGGCTTCAACGGGAAGCAAGATGCGTCGCACATCTTCGGGTGCATTGGCGATACCGATCAGTACGGTTGGTGCGGCACAGAGCAGCGTTACTCCTTCATCACGGATCAGGGTGAAGATCGCACGTGGTTCTACCTTGCGCAGGCACACGTGTGTGCCACCAACGGCGGTGACTGTCCAGACAAAGGTCCAGCCGTTGGCATGGAACATTGGTAGCGTCCACAGGTAGCGGTCGGCGGGCGACATTGAAATATGGATCAGCGTGCCGACGACGTTCATATAAGCATTGCGGTGAGTGATCATCACCCCTTTGGGGCGCGAGGTCGTGCCGCTGGTGTAGTTGATGGTCAGCAGATCATCTTCAGCAATCGCTGGGCGCGTAAAGGTTTCCGGCGTATTTGCCAGCATCGTCTCGTAGTCGAGCCAGCCTGCTTCGCGTAGGGAGTCGGTCAGACCTTCAAGCGCCACCATATGCTTGATCGCTGGTAACTGGTGACGAATACGCTCAATGTCGGCCAAATAGTCGCTGTGAACACATACCACCGTAGCTCCACTATGCTCAATGATGTAGGCAAAATCGTCAGCGATGAGACGATAGTTGATCGGAACGAGGACCGCCCCAATCTGGGGTACAGCATAAAAAGATTCAAGTTGGGTATGAGTGTTGGGTGCAATATAAGCGACGCGGTCGCCCTTCCTAACACCCAACTGCTGAAGTGCAGCAGACCAGCGGTCACAGCGTCTGCCAAACTCTGCGTATGTCCAGTGTTGGCCCTCATCGACAACTGCCTCACGGTCAGGATACAAGCGCCGGGCGCGGCGCAAGAATTCAAGTGGGGACAAAGGTATTTCCATCGGATATCCTCCTAAAGCGTCATCACTACGGTTGACTTCTGTGCCTCATAGCGATTGCTACAACCGATACTTTGAATACTAGTATAACATATGAGCGGATGGCTGTTCTGTTTCCGATATAGGGTTGCAAATGTGCTCTTTATATGTGTCTTTTGCATATCTGAGATTGCTTAGATTATGCATATGCTACACATGTTGCGAGAAGTTAATGAATGGCACCTCACCCTACAAGGAGAAGCAAAGCAAACTAATGCCTAGTTGGTCTTCGCTAATCGATCAGGTTGATTGTCCTGAAAGCGTTGACGAGATCCAGCACGAACCGCTGGTAAGCTGGAACATCTCTAAGGCGTGCTAAGTTTTTCACGAGCGTTATCCAAATCGTTACTATCTAGATATTTTTCGACTTGGTAGATTGCATAGCTCTCAGCCGCTTGATCCTTATTTTCCGTTGACGAGTCTCGTGTACTCGATGCGGCTACTGGAATCATACGAGTGATTTGCAAAGCATATTTTTGAGGTACGACCCTAGTCACCATAAAAGTAAAGAGTAATGAGTCCGCCACATTTTCCTGGCTAATGAAAACTGGTGAATGAGTTGTCACAATAACTTTGCGCAAAGTTTCATTCGCTTGCTCAGGATCAGTGAAGTCAGTAGCCAAATCCCGCAAAATATGGGCGATCTTCTTAATGTAGAAAGGATGAACAGAGTTTTCTGGTTCCTCTAAACAAAAAACTCCTCGAAATTGTGGATCGTTTCTGAGAGCAGCCAGCACCAGGAGGAGTAACGTACCATCTGAGAGGACAGACGCCGGAAATGTACGCTCATCCTCAAACTGTACTCAAATGGTGTACTTGTTCTCCTGTGCATCTTTCTTGAGATCAATGCCAACCACATCGGGCACGAGATTCGCCATATCCCGAGAAACGTCTATCAACGTTAATTTATCTTCGGTCTGCATACGTGCAAGCATTGCCGGAAGATTTTTCCCTCTGCTGAGAGATAGGTCGGTGCTTTAATCGAGCTGGACTGTCGTAGTGCTTCAGGACTCAGATGAAAAAACTTCAAAGAACGCAATTCTTCACGCACGGCAAAAACATGTGGATAATCCACTTCATCTGTTCTACTTAAAATTGTACGTTGGACTTCATCGGTATAGAATTTTTTGAGAGTGCTCTGCCCATCATCAACGGGGTAGAGAGAAATCATAAGATATTCTGTTAAGGGCATTGCTACGGGCGTCACTGGCGTGGTGATACGACCTTTTTCTAACTGTGTATCGATGAAAGTTTTTTGATCATTACTAGGAGTCGGTAACCAGCCATTTTGGGCTGAAATGCCATGTATTTTACACCATTCATCTTTATTAGACGGAATAGAACGTAAAGATTCGTGCAGTATATATGGCCGTTCTAGGCCATAGGTATCCGCTCTGAACGCTAGTGTAAGTTCATAGCGTAATCTGATATACCTGAGTTCAGCCTTTTGCCCCAATTCATCTTGTACCTTTCGATCCACTAACAATTCTACTGCGAAATGGATGTGGTCAGAACGCTGTCCATTGGGGAACAAGGTGAATTGCTCGTCTGGTGAGCCGCGCAAATCTTGAAATGCTGAACGCATATCGACCTCAGCTAAACGTGATAGCAGGTGCAAAGCATCGAAGAGGTTGCTTTTGCCGGAGGCATTGGAACCAACGAGAACCTGAAAGGGTGCTAGCTCGACTTTGAAGTCAAGGAAAGTTTTAAAGCCATCTATTTCAACCTGCGTAATCATTCTGCTTGCCTTTTTGGTGAATTGTATATTATTGCCTTGCTGTGAGTATATCACATGCTAGTGAATTGAAAATTGAGTTTCTCGTGTCTCCTAGACTCAATTCATAAAGGCTCTTCATCAGCTGAGCCGATTTTAGTACTAGGGAAGCACACATACATATATGTGTGCTTCTCCAATGACAGTTATTATCAGCGTAGAACGCCTTCAGAGGCTGTGTTGGCTATAACCATATTTAACACTCGCTATGACCGCAGTTGTAGCACTTCTTGCAGCCTTCTTCGAAGACGAGGGTGTTGCAGCCGCATTGCGGACACATGTTGCCGGTGACGGTGAGCTTGCTCATGCTGAGTGGGTTAGATTGCGCGACCTCCTCTACTTGGCTTTTACCGTTGGCTTGCTCGTGACCGTTGCCGTTGCTTTGGGGAGCGGTTTCCTCCGGCGCGGGTTGCAGCGACTCGATGTGCAGTTCCAGAGCGCGTGCGACAGCATCAGGCAGAGAGCGCACTTGTTGCATACCGAAGCCGACGGAACGACTGCCACCGATACCGCGCAACTGCTCGGCGATTTCCTGTGCCCGGTCGGTTTGTGACAACGGGCTGAGCACACGCAGGTTGAGCGAGATCAGGCGACCCAGCGCTTCTGCCAGGGCTGCAATATCACTACCCGCCTTACCAACAGTGACGAAGACTTCCAATGGTCCCTGATCGTCGCTGTTGATCGTAATGCTGATCTTGCCTTCTGGCGCACTGACCTGTCGCGTATAGCCATGTACTACAGCAGGGCGTGGCTTGACACCCTGTTGGATAGAGGTGACAGGCTCCATGACCGATGCTGGTGTCGCCTCAGCCGCTTTCTTCTTCTCCTCATCCTCGACACGGGTGAGCACGGCATCACGCGAACCATCACGATAGTAGGTGATGCCCTTACAGCCCATCTCATAAGCTAGACGATAGAGGTTCTGCACCTGCTCGACAGTGTGCTCGTTTGGTGCGTTGACTGTCTTGCTGATGCTAGAGTCCGTATATTGCTGGACCATAGCCTGCACACGCACATGTTCCTCTGGTGTCAGGTCCTTCGAGGAGACAAAGTAGTGCGGCGTATGCTCGTTGGGATGCTTATCGCGCCACTCTTGGAGCAGTGGATGATACATGATATGCTCACCTGTGCGATCACGACGCACCATTGCGAAATCATACACCGGCTCAATGCCAGAGCTAACACCCGACAGCAAGCTCGTCGTGCCCGTTGGTGCCTGTGTCAGCAATACAGCATTGCGAATGCCTTGCTTCTTGATTTTCTCTTGAATGGCTTTGGGCAAGCGTTTGATAAAGCGCCCCTGCATGTACTTGTCGCGGTCAAAATGTGGGAAAGAACCTTTTTCGGTCGCGTTATCTGCCGATGCGTCATAGGCGGCATCACGAATTGTCGCGTAGATACGCTCAATCACTGGTAGCGATTCCTCGCTGCCATAAGCAATCTTCATCTTGATGAGTGCATCAGCCAGACCCATCGTTCCCAGTCCTGTGCGGCGTGTGCCAAGTTGAGCCTCTTCATTCTCTTTAATGAAGTACTCGTTTGCATCAACCACATTATCCAGGAAGCGCATCGCCACTTTACTAATGTCAGCAAGGCGTTCCCAATCCATCTTGCCTTTTTCTACAAATGATGAAAGGTTTATTGCACCTAAATTACAGACACCCCAAGGCGAAAGTCCTTGCTCTCCACAGTTATGGACGATAATTCCATTGCCGACGAACAAGTGTGCTTCTGGTTCAGTTAGATCATAAACTTCTTCTATGCCATCAGGGAGGAGAGACTCGAATGTTGCGAGAAATCGCTCTTGATTCAATGCACGCCTATAGTTCTTGAGAGTGCTTTCCAGCTTTCCTTGTTTCTCCTCAACCAAAAAGCCAATTTGTTGAGCGAAGATAGATAAGTTACTTCCAGAAATGATGAGTTCATGGTAAGACTTACACTGATAGAAGGCATATCCTCCTTTACCATCTGGCAAAAGTCTCTGGTTTGCACTTCTTCTGTCCTTATATATTCGTGACCCTATGCCAAAGTTTAAGAGGGTTCGTTGTACGTTTTCCAGCAGCGTTTGGCTAACTGATGTAAGTCTTACAGAAACACCCTTTTCTTGGTCACCTAAAACACATCCATCGGCAGTGAATAGCGCAGAGAGAAATCCCCTTTGCATATCCTTGCTGCCACGCATGACCGAAGGAGGAATCTGTAATTTTTCGGTGAGTAGTTCGTGATCTAAAATTGTTAGAAGTCTCTCAGACTCAATTCTTACATGGTTGCGCTCTTTGATCTTGACGACGCCAACACTGTAAGATCTGTTGTTTTTGCTGATATAGGAGTCGCCTATAATCTTATTGATATCGTCAGCAAAACCTTGAGCAAGTATACATTCGGTTCCCCAAAAACCCAGACAAACTGATCCTTTGCCGCTTGTATTGATATGGCCGTCTCCTATAAGCCAGCCATAAACCTTGCCCAATGCCTCATTTCCAATAGATCCAAACCCCCCTTCTCCGTGCAGAAGATGAATTTTTTCACCAGATACAATATCTCCAGCCTCCTTCCAGCCTTCTAGGGTGAGAACTTTGTGATCTTTTGTAAGGTGTAGTGTGTAACCCTCTTCAGTCTGAAGACGATATACTGGCTTGTATCCAGTTGAGAAGATGTGACTTGCCTGCCGCAATGAAACATTTTTAGATGGTGATTGCTTAGTAACTTGTGTCTTCATTCTTCTAACAGCGTACCTTGACGGAACCAATTCCCCAATAACAATATCAGGAGAAGTTACAGTAATGGGGAGTCCAATAGCAGCTAACTCTTTAGCTGTATACAGACCACGATCTGTATAGATGAGCGTATCACCGGTTACACATGGATTTACACAACGAATATCCTCATAATACCATGTATTCGACTCAGTATTATAGCGATCCATAAACACCATACCCGGCTCTGCCGATGCCCAGGCGGAGGTGCAGATGAGGTCCCAGAGTTGGCGTGCGCGAAGAGTCTTTTTGACTTCGCCTTGCCAGATCAGGTTCCAATCGGCATCGTCCTTGACGGCTTGCATGAATTTGTCTGAGATACAGACGGAGAGGTTGGCATGCTCAATCTTACCAGGAGTGCGCTTGACGGTGATGAACTCCTCTATATCAGGATGAGTGTCGTCAAGCATGAGCATTAACGCCCCTCGACGACTTCCGCCCTGCTGAATCACATCTCCGGTGGCTACCGAATAGAGTTGTGCCCAGGAACAAGGGCCGGAGGCGGTGCCGTTGACAGTCTTGATGTAGGAGCCGCGTGGGCGTAGTGTGGAGAGGTTGATGCCAACGCCGCCACCACGGGCCATAATCTCTGTCATGATCTTGAGGTTGTCGAGAATACCCTGACGGCTGTCTTCCGGGCTTGGTATTACGAAACAATTCGAAACGACGACATCGGCTGAAATGAACGAGTGATCTTCCTCAACTTCAATATCTAGCACGGTGCCAGCATAGTCTTCGACGGTGATTTCATCGATTGGCACCCATTTGAGATTGTCGTACTCAAAAGCGTAATCTAGATCGTCGCTATGATATGTGACGGCGGCTACATAATCGCCGGGTTTCATGTCTTTGGCGGGAATCCAATCTGGCTCATGTTGCAAGCGCAATCCATCACGCGACTTATGTTTATTCACCCACTCTGAACGGACAGTGTATACTTTATGGTCACCTGTTAGGCGCAGATCATCGTAGCCCATGTTCTTGGGTCGGATGATGTAGAGCGGTTCCTCAGTCTCGCGCTCGAATTTATGCAATACGGGACGTAGACGATTGCGATGTGTCACCACAAGATCGCCGATCTTGATATCCGATATTGGTCGATAACCGTCTGCTGTAAGCACTTCCTGGTCAGGCGGCATACAGTTGTAATATGTCACTTGGTGTCCTGTACCGGCACCTGCCAGGATGCGGCCACCGGGGACAAACTGGAAGCCAGAGAGAGCTTCGTAGAAGCGTTGCTCCCAGTAGGCGCGTTTCTCGTCGGTCTGCTCGACTTCTGCGATGCCGCGTGCAACACGTTGCCATAGCTGCTCAGGGTAGAACTCTAGCGCTTGGCCAGACTGATCTTTGAGCGAGTATCTATCCATGAAGACTTTCTGGCGAATGCCTTCTAGTTGTGTCTTCGTTTGCGCATCGACACTACTGTGCTGCTGCTCTAACATCCCTGGTGACTCCTTTTTCCTGCGATCGACTAATCCTGATGTGTAAATGCCAGGATATCTATGAAATAATGTTCCAAGACCCATTATACTCGGAATGAACGTCATTTTCAAGGCTTTTGGCACAACATATTGATTTTCTAATGAAAGTGAACACAATATATTGATGCTCTTTCCGATATGATATGATAAGGCTAGGTGTGTTTGTTGGCAATAGGCCATTAGTAATGGATGAGAAATAGGACTATTATCTCTCGTTGGAGGCTTCATGCGTGCCGAAATACTCTCTTGTGGGACCGAGTTGTTGCTCGGTCATATCACCGATACCAATGCTACCTACCTTGCGCAAAGCTTGGCTGCGCTGGGTATTGATCTCTATTTTGTCTCGCAGGTGGGCGATAACCAGGGGCGAATCGTTGAGACGTTGCAACGGGCATGGCAACGCTCTGACCTTATTATTATGACGGGCGGCTTGGGACCGACAGAGGATGATCTTGCCCGCGAGTCTATCGGTGCGTTGCTTGGTGAGACGATGCAGGTTGACCCCAAATTAGAGGCGGCACTACGGGGTATGTTTGCCCAATTTGGGTCAAAGATGCCAGAGAGCAACGTGAAGCAGGCTACATTGATTCCATCAGCGCAGACCTTGCTTAATCCGATTGGGACTGCACCCGGTTGGTGGGTCGAGAAGGATCAGCATATTATTGTGGCGATGCCGGGTGTGCCGCGAGAGATGTATCGTATGTGGGAAAAAGAAGTCATACCACGCCTGAGTCCCTACACGGGTGGGCTGATCTTTACTCGTATTCTGCGCGTGGCTGGTATGGGTGAGTCCTCGGTGGAGGAACGCTTGGGCACACTCATTCACACTACCAATCCGACATTGGCAACGTATGCAAAGTCAGATGGAATTGATGTACGCATTACCGCGAAAGCAGCAACGACTGTGGAGGCTGAGCGGCTGGTAAAAGAGATGGAGGCTCAGGTACGTCAATTGTTTGGTCAAGCGGTCTTTGGCATCGATAAAGACACGCTCGCAAGTGTTGTGGGTAAATTGCTCCAGGCTCGCAACTCGACACTGGCAGTAATGGAATCGCTGACAGGTGGCCTGCTTGCGAGTACCATTACAGATATAGCAGGTAGTTCAAATTATTTCGTAGGTGGTATCGTCACCTATAGCACGGATATGAAAGCACAAATGGGTGTGCCGCGAGAGATTTTAGAGCAATATGGGGCCGTGAGCGAACAAACGGCGCGGGCGATGGCACGAGCTGTACGCAAGCAACTTGGCGCGGACTTTGGTCTAGGTATCACTGGTGTGGCAGGCCCAGACACGCAAGAGGGGAAGCCTGTTGGTACCGTCTATATTGCTGTTGAGGGACCGATTGGGTTGGTGACAGGGAAGGGACCGGGATGGCGTGCCAGCCGTGAAGATAATAAGCGCTATTCCGTTCTTGCCGCGCTCAATTTGTTGCGGCGCTTCCTCGAAGGGACCATAAAAGTGAGTGAATAAACAGGAAGCATGCCTGTTTATTCGCTCTTGTAATCTGGTGTGAGTAGTGATAGTATCAGGGGCAGAAAAGACTATCAAACGAATAGGAAGGCTGGGTAAGAACAGTCCTATGTCTCTTCTTCCCTGAGTGGATGCCCTATGGAAACACCACGCCAGAAAGCAGAAAAACTAGCAAAGAAGGACCGCGCTGAGCGCAGAAAGCAGGCGCGGTCCCGTTTTCGTCTCAGTCGTTCCTCGCCCATCTTAAAACTCCTGCTCGTGCTAGGACCGGGGTTGATTGCCGCTAATGCTGGTAATGACGCTGGTGGTATCGCAACTTATTCCTCGGCGGGGGCGAGCTATGGATATAATCTCTTGTGGGCACTTGCGATCACCACAATTTTTGTCGCTGTTGCGCAGGAGATGTGTGCTCGCTTAGGCGCGGTAACTGGTAAAGGTTTGTCGGACCTCATCCGCGAGCAATTTGGAGTACGTTGGACTGTACTTGCAATGTTAACATTGCTCGTGGCGAATACCGGTGTCACAATCTCGGAATTTCTGGGGATAGCAGGTAGCGTACAAGTATTAGCCAATGATCCGAATACCCCACTCATCTATATTATTGTCCCTTTGACAGGCTTTGCTTTGTGGTGGCTTGTGATTAAAGGTTCATATAGACGTGTCGAGGTAATTTTCCTGGTGATGTCGCTTTGTTTCCTTTCGTATATTCCGGCGGCTTTCTCATCTCATCCAGATTGGCATCTTGTCGGCGTGCAAACGGTGCTGCCGCGCCTCAATATGGATGCACAATATTGGCCTACAACAGCTGCACTGGTTGGAACGACAATCAGCCCATACATGCTGCTCTATATTCAGTCTGCGGTTGCTGATAAAGGTATTAGTGCGAGCGAGTATGTATATGAGCAGGTTGATGTGTATAGCAGTACAATTTTTGCTAATATCATTTCGGCTTTCATTATCATCGCAACTGGTGCGACGTTATTTCTTAATCATCGTACGGTGAACGTTGTCAGTGATGCAGCATTCGCACTACGTGATTTTGCGGGTCCATACGCTTCCTTGCTCTTTGCGATAGGCTTATTTGGAGCTTCTCTTCTTGCTGCCGCGGTCTTACCGTTGTCTACTGCGTACGGTATCTGTGAGGCTTTCGGTTTCGAACGTGGTGTTTCGCGCCGATTCCGTGAGGCCCCTATTTTCCAAAGCATCTTTACTGGACTTATCATTCTTGGTGTAGTTGTCTCTCTCATTCCTGGCTTGCCGATTGTACAGGTTCTCGTGATTTTACAAGACTTAAACGCGGCGATGCTTCCACTGCTCCTAGTGTTTGTTATCTTGCTTGCCAATAATCGTCGCTTGATGGGGCGTCGAGTTAACAATACGTTCCTCAATATTCTTTCATGGATAACGGTTGTTGCTATAACGGGCTTAGTAATAGTCTGGTTGCTGAGTGCAGTTTTTAATATTGTTTTGTAAGGGGTGTCCGACGTCGTGACGAAACAGACCAAGTAGAGGCATTGGGAAAACAAAAAGGGTCTGAGGAAAGAAGTCATGCCAATCGAGATGTTTGAGAAACAGGTTCGCCACTTTATTTATGAGCATTTTGTAAAAACGGGGCAAGCTCCTACTATTGCTCAATGTGTGCAAGCGCTTGGGAGTACCGTCGCTGAAGTTAAGGCTACATATCAAAGGTTAGCAGAAGGGCGTGCTCTCGTTCTGCAAGGAAACGGGGAGATTTTGATGGCAGAACCTTTCTCAGCAGTTCCAACAGCCTTTTATGTCGAAGTCGGCTCACATGCTTGGTGGGGAAACTGCCTATGGGATGCTTTGGGCATTCCGGCTATGCTGAAAGAAGATGCTCGTGTCATCACTGCTTGTGGATGTTGTAATGATGCCATGACCCTTGAAATCCATAACGGTGAGCTAATGAATGCGTCTGGGTTGATTCACTTTGCTATTCCTCCAAAAGACTGGTGGAAAGATGTTGTCTTTGCGTGAAAAACAATCCTCCTCTTCCGGTCGGAAGAGCATGTAGATCGCTGGTGCAGACAATGGAGGCAGTCTCGGGGAGAAGTGATTTCGCTTGCGCAACAGTGGAAGCTAGCTCAAGCGTGGTATCATGATCGAATGGAGTTTGACTGGCGGCGCAAGACGAGTGACGAGATTGATGCACTCTGGGCTGAGCTTGGTTTCACTTCACCTTTTTGGGATATTCCACGCGAGTAATCAACCACCTAAGTTACCCATAAAGTGATGAGGATATATATCACTCGTAGCACGTGGACCTCTATATCCATGTTTTCTGCTCATCTATGCTAAAAGCATGGTTTTTCCCTTCTCTACGCGCCTCGGAATCTGCTATGCTGCTATGCTAAGAAGGCGTTGAAAAGAAAGGAACTGCTCAATGAAGGTTGCAGCCATCTATGATATCCATGGAAATCTTCCGGCGTTGGATGCGGTCCTCGCGGAGATTGATCTGGCTCATCTCGACCTCATCCTGGTTGGGGGTGATATAGCCTCAGGCCCGATGCCGCGGGCAACACTAGAACGCTTGATGTCGCTAGGCAACCGTGTACATTTCATTCGCGGCAATGCTGATCGTGAGGTAGTTGCAGCTTTCGACGACCTTTCATTCGGTCTAGATATGCCTGAAGAGGTGCGAGAGATAACAAGTTGGACTGCGAAACAACTTGACAGCAAGCAGCGAGATTTTCTCGCGCACCTTCCAGAACAGGCGCTTTTCAATATTGACGACTTAGGAGAGGTTTTGTTCTGCCACGGCTCTCCACGGAGTGACGAAGAGATTCTCACGGTTGCCACGCCAGAGGCACGCTTGCGAGAAATATTGGCAGGGGTCAAACAGAACGTGGTCGTTTGTGGTCATACACACATGCAGTTTGATCGTCATTTGGATGGCACGCGCATTCTCAACGCTGGCAGTGTGGGCATGCCATATGGTGAGCCGGGAGCCTACTGGTTGCTGCTTGGACCCACAGCTATGCTACAACGGACGCTCTATAATCTGCCGCAAGCGGCAGCCAGCATTCGTGTTAGTGGCTATCCCCAAGCGCAAGATTTCGCCGATAATAATGTCCTCAGGCCTGCTACTGAGGCTGAAGCCATCGAGGTTTTTGAGCGCATAGCAGCCCATCGTTTACAATAGGGAAGTGCCCATTCCTCAATGTAGATGGTAGAAGCAGCGCACACGCTTTGCTTGTTGTGCTGCCTCCTTGTCGTCTTGTGATACCATAAAAGTGACCATGTGGAGACAATTCTTGTGAAGGGAAGAAAGGGATATGAACAATGGTGAAGTTTGATCGTCAGGGACTCATACCAGTGGTCATTCAGGATGATACTACTAATGAGGTCCTGATGGTGGCCTTTATGAATCAGGCTGCCTTACACCTGACACGTGAAACGGGCTACACGCATTTTTTTAGTCGCTCACGCAATACCATTTGGCGCAAGGGCGAGCAATCGGGTAATGTACAGGAGATACGCGATATTTTTGTCAACTGCGAGGAAAATAGCCTACTGGTTCGTGTGAAGCAGCATGGCGGGGCAGCGTGCCACGAGGGATATCGCAGTTGCTACTATCGTCGTCTCAATGAGGATGATAGCTACGAAACAGTTGCGCAACGTGTCTTTGATCCGGAAGAAGTGTATGCCTCAACACAAACGCATTCGTCCATAGCGCCAAATGATCTTCCTATAGCCGAAGAAAATGAGCAGGCAGAGCAACAGCAGCAATTAGAAACGGAGTTGCGCCAACTCTACGGAGTGTATCTCTATTTGCGGGATCATGATTTAAGTGAGCAATCCAACACATCACGGTTGTTGCAGGAGCATAGCCATTCTTATTTGGTCGCTCGTTTAGCGGATGAGCTACAAGAGTTAGCCGACGTGCAGGCAGGTGAACATGTCCACTCAGGGCGGCAGGCGGATACGACGCTGGAAGGAAGCCAGGTAGGATATTGGTTGTTGTTGATTGCTGCCACAAACAATATAGCATTCAATACGTTTGCTCCTCATATCGCTGTATTGAGCGGGTATTATGGGCAATACAATGAAGGACAGGTGATAGAGCAGCGCGAGAGTTGTTTGAGTTTGCTAGCTGCACATGAGCAAAGTGCGATGGTGCAAGGGTTACAGCTGGGATTTGCTTTGATTGGTTGGTCCTGTGCGGAGGCAAAAATTAGCCCACTCGCGCCTACAGAGTATGATCTAGAGCAGATGCGTCGTAAGGGATTGGTAAAGTAAAGGTATAGCTATTTCAAAAAACAGGAGTAGAAATTCTATGCGCCAACAATCCGCCTCCATTCCGAATCCAAGTGCTTCTGAACAGGCGGCCTCCGGACATGGTAAGAGACGTTCTGGTCAGAGAAGGTTCAATTTCAGTAGCTTTGTAGCCATGACGTTTCTCTACGTGTGCGCGGTATATTTCCTCACACCCTTTTTCTGGCTAATGATCTCTGCAACTAAGAATGGGCAGGACTTATCGACCACATTCGGATTGTGGTTCGCGCCACACTTTCGTTTGTTCGCCAACCTGCAATTCCTTTTCACCTATGATAATTCGATCTTTGTACGCTGGCTGCTTAATACGCTCATCTATGCAGGTGTTGGAGCAGTGGTTGGCACGGTGCTTGCGAGCATGGCTGGCTATGCCCTCGCCAAATATATCTTTCCAGGCCGCAACTTCTTCTTCACACTCGTTTTAGGTTCCGTCCTCGTGCCAAGCATGACTCTGGCGCTACCCTTATTTCTGATGATGAGTAAGGTGGCGTTGACGGATACCTACTGGTCAGTGCTTTTACCCAGCCTCGTCAGCCCTTTTGGTGTCTATCTCACGCGCATCTATGCAGCATCTGCAGTGCCTGATGAGCTACTGGAGGCGGCCCGCATCGATGGGGCGGGCGAGTTCCGCACCTTCGTCACCATAGCCATGCGGCTAATGATGCCTGCGCTGGCGACGGTCTTCATTTTCCAGTTTGTCGCCATCTGGAACAACTACTTGTTGCCTTTGGTCATGCTCAGCAATGAGCAGCTTTTTCCGATTACCGTGGGGTTAACGACAGCCCGCTTTCTGGCAATACCCGGGGCGCTAGTCTCGACGATTCCACTGCTGATTGGTTGTGCATTCCTGCAGTACTACTGGCGTTCTGGATTAGGGACGGGTAGTGTAAAGGGATGATACTGAAAACTCTGTTACATACTTGACTTTCAGAGAACACAGCAGCTATAATCCGAAAGGTAGATAGAACGCTCAAGTACGTTCTATTAGGTATGCCCGTTCTCTTGGAGAACATCATCAGAAATTTTACTGAACTATAAGGAGGAGCCGAATGGACGGTGGTAGTAGTCAACCTCCCAGTTGTTGGAGGAAACTACCCCTTATAGTGGGAAGCGTGTCACTGACCTGATAGATATCCTCATTTAGATTTCCTCTATCACCTCACGCTCGCTTTTCCCACTCATCAATTATTGGGTGAGCGAGAAGCGTGAGGTAATTTCTTCTCTTTTTTCCAGTCTTTTTCTGCTAAAGAAGATATTCTTTCCTCTCACCTCTCCTTACATTGCTGTGTATACTGTGTTGACAGTAACTGACTGCCGCATGATGCCTTAATTAATGTGCGCTAGACAGTGATCTACTGTCTCCTCACAAGTATTGCTGTTGGCTTCTTGAACACAGCAAGGCCCTCCATTTAACAAAATTTAACATTGAGCACGTATGATATGGAGGACAGCAATATGGCAACCATTAAAGAATGGAGGTGAAACCATGGCTCAAATTTATGTGCCTGAAAATCCACGTGAGCGCGAACGCCTTGAAGGGGGCGCGGCTCCACGTGAGCAGAAAGCTACTACTCGTCGTGAGATGCGTACTCCAAGACGATTTGGTAGTATTGATCTTCTCATCGTGTTGGCATTTCTGGCGGTGTTTGCCTTTCTTATCACGGCTGCTGCTCGTTGGACAGCCCCGCTCACACCAACTGTGAAGATTGATCTCTCCCCAACGGCACTGCCGCTGTATGCCGGCTATTCATTATTGCGGATGGTGCTAGGGTATGTGCTTTCGCTCATTTTCACACTGGTCTATGGGCATATCGCGGCGACGAGTCGGCGTGCCGAAATCGTGATGGTGCCGATTCTGGATATCCTACAAAGCATTCCTATTCTTTCGTTTTTGCCAGCGATCATCTTTGCCTTGGTGGCTGCGTTCCCTCACTCCAATGTTGGTCTTGAACTGGCAAGTGTGATTCTGATTTTTACCAGCCAAGCCTGGAATATGACGTTCAGCTTTTATCATTCGGCGCGTACACTGCCTACTGACTTGAAAGAGTTTTCTGCCATCTCACGGCTACGCCCTTGGCGGCGTTTTGTGACGCTGGAACTACCTTCCTCGGCAATCGGTTTAATATGGAATAGCATGATGAGCTGGGCTGGGGGATGGTTCTTTCTCATAGCCTCGGAGCAGTTTGTACTTGGGAGCCGCTCATTTCAGCTGCCGGGACTCGGCTCATACTTGCAGGTTGCAGCCAATACTGGGAATACAGGTGCAATTTTGCTTGGTTTGGGCACGCTCATTGTGTTGATTATCCTGCTAGATGTACTCTTCTGGCGGCCTCTTGTGGCCTGGGCAGACAAGTTTAAAGTGGAACTGAGTAGCAGCGCTGATGCTCCAACCTCACCAGTACTCGATGCCTTGCGCAATTCTGCCTTGGTTGCAACTGTCTCAAAAAGAGTGTTTGTTCCGGTTGGCGTGTCCATTGCCGCTCTGCTTGATCGTCTGCAGCCCATTGGTGACAATACACTAGCCGTCGAAAAAGAGAATAGTTCGGCTCGTGTCTCATTGCGCCAAGCGCTGAATATTGTGCTCATCGTTGTGCTGATTGGGCTTGTATTACTCGGATTGTGGTTCATGGTGAAATTGCTCATCCAGGTTTCGCTTGGAGATTGGGGACAGCTCATACTTGCCGCGTTGGCAACATGGCTACGAACGCTCGTTGCTCTCTTGATTGGTGTAGCTTGGACTGTACCAGTGGGAGTAGCAATTGGCCTATCACCGCGTTGGTCACGCCGTTTACAACCAGTGGTGCAAGTAGTCGCGTCTATTCCGGCAACGGCTCTTTTCCCTATCCTGTTGCTGGCCCTTGTTGCTTTACCTGGAGGTCTTTCTCTTGCAGCGATCTTGCTGATGCTCTTGGGTACGCAATGGTACATTCTGTTTAACGTGATTGCGGGAGCAATGTCTGTTCCCACCGATCTGCGTGAAGCCACAACAGTGTATCATGCCACGGGATGGAGGAAGTGGCGTACACTCATTCTGCCCGCCATTTTTCCCTATCTTGTGACAGGGATGCTCACCGCGAGTGGGGGTGCATGGAATGCGAGCATCGTTTCAGAATATGTGCAGTTTAACAATCATACGGTGATGACGTTGGGCCTTGGGGCGAGCATTGCCGAAGCTGCTGCCGCAGGAAATTTTCCGGTATTGCTTGCCGGCACACTCTTGATGGCTATTGTGGTGGTCATTATCAATCGCGTCCTGTGGAAACGCTTGTATGCATTGGCGGAACGCCGTTACACGCTAGGATAGGAGGCAGCATCATGAACTCATTCGATCAGCAGATTACATCCCAGAATGGCAATGGTCCAGAGGCAGAAGTGCTTTTGGAAGCACGCGTGTGTAGCAAATCCTATGAAGTTGAGGCCAAGCATGCATCTCCTACGTTAGTGCTAGACTCGGTGCAACTTGAGATTCGTGCGGGTGAGTTTGTTGCTCTGCTCGGTCCTTCGGGATCGGGTAAGTCAACGCTCTTACGCATCCTTACTGGGCTGATTGCACCTTCTTCTGGGAGCGTCTTTTTCAAAGGTCAACAACAGCATGGACCAAATCCGCATGTAGCGATTGTGTTCCAATCGTTCGCGCTTTTTCCGTGGCTTACAGTTCTGCAAAATGTGGAGCTGGGATTGGAAGCTCAACCACTTACCAAGACGCAACGACTGAAACGCACCTTGTCCGCGATAGATCTGATTGGGTTAGATGGTTTCGAGGATGCATATCCTAAAGAGCTTTCGGGCGGAATGCGTCAGCGTGTTGGCTTTGCACGTGCTCTCGTTGTTGAGCCAGAACTGCTCTTTATGGATGAACCCTTTAGCGCACTTGATGTATTGACTGCTGCAAACTTGCGCAAAGAGCTACTAGGGCTGTGGCGGGAACAGAGTATACCAACTCGTGCTATTCTCATGGTGACACATAATATCGATGAAGCGGTAGGTATGGCGGACCGCATTCTCGTGTTGGGCGCTAACCCCGGCCATATTCGCGTGGAGTTGCCAGGGTTGCCTGTTGCGCAACGCTCTATGCAAAGTGATGCACATACGGCGCTTGTAGACTTGATCTATCGCATTATGACCAGCCCACAGGAAGATATTGCGAAACTGTTGCCAGCGAGCGTGCCACACGCTAAAACGGGACAACTTGTGCCACCTAAGCCGCGGCCTTATCAAGTTTTGCCGCATGTTGCCATTGGCGATGTGACTGGACTTATAGAGCTAGTGCATGGGCGTGGAGGGCGTGAAGATCTCTATCAGATTGGTCGCCACTTCCAATTAGAGGTTGATGATCTTCTCCCGCTCGTGGAGGCAGCCGATTTACTTGATCTGGCAGATACGCAAGAAGGTGATCTTGTTTTAACGCCACAAGGAATACGCTTTGCAGAGGCAGGAGTGTTAGAAGAGAAGAAGGTGTTCCGTGAGCAGGCACTTGCCCATGTAAAACTTCTGCGTCAGATTGTACAAGCACTGGAAAACGCACCGGGGCATGTGATTCTAGAAGAGAACATACTCAGTCTGCTAGAGCCATACTTTGGGGAGGAAGAGGCGCAAGCCCAATTGGATACTGCCATTAACTGGGGAAGATATGCTGAGCTTTTCTCGTATCAGGAGGAAAGAGGTACATTCCGCCTGGAAGAGCCAGAACCCACAGGTGTGTCTTAGTATATGGTCAGCAAGAAAAAGAGTCTATGCAGCCACGTAGCTGCATAGACTCTTTTTCTTGCTGACTATTGTTGCCTGTTCTGATGGACAGGATAGAACTGGTCAATAGCTCATAGCGTCAGTATCAGCGTGTGTATACTATTGAAGTTAGGAAAAGTTGAACAAACATATATTATGAGGGACAAGTATGGATACTGATCTTACACGTATTAAGCGATTGATGACTCTGGCTACAGGAGATGAGAAACATGATAGTAGCGCACATTCCACGCTAGATGTATTGTGGGTGCTCTATGATCGAGTGCTACACTATGATCCCGCTAACCCAAGAAGCGAAAAGCGAGACCGCTTTGTCCTGAGTAAAGGGCACGGTCCAGTTGCATACTATGCGATTCTTGCTGACAAAGGCTTTTTTTCTCCAGACCTACTCAAAACTTTTTGTCAGAGAGAGAGTATTCTCGGCTCTCATCCTGATCGTAACAAGGTGCCGGGAGTAGAGGCTTCAACAGGCTCGTTGGGGCATGGTTTCCCGATGGCGATAGGTATGGCGCTGGGTTTGCGGGCGAAGAACAACCCACGCCGTGTGTTTGCCCTCATTGGTGATGGAGAGTGCAACGAGGGAACCATTTGGGAATCGGCTCTGCTGGCTGGCAATCAACACCTCTCGCATCTGACGTGCATCATTATCAACAATCACTCAAGCTCACAATTTCTTGAAGATATTGGTGAGAAGTTTGCCGCATTCGGTTGGGCAACAAAGACGATCAATGGGCGCAATCACGAGCAGATTTATGAGGCTCTTTCTCAACACGATGAGACGCGTCCAACAGCAGTGATTGCGGAGATATCATAGAAAAGCGATGCGAAAGGAAAAGAAGTTATGCGGCAACAAATGATACGAACATTGGCACAAACGCTAGAGCGCGATGAACGACTGGCGGTCGTGCTTGCGGATATTAGCGTGTCTCTGCTCAAGGACGTAAAGGCACGATACCCGGAGCGCGTTATCAACGTTGGCATTATGGAACAAACGCTGGTAAGCGTGGCGGCGGGAATGGCTCTAGAAGGCTTTATTCCGGTTGTGCATTCCATCGCCCCTTTCCTGGTAGAGCGTCCCTTTGAGCAACTGAAAGACGATTTCTGTTATCAACGGTTGGGCGGAAATTTTATTAGCAATGGCGCATCCTATGACTATAGTACGGAAGGCATGACGCACCAGGGGCCAGGAGATGTGCAGATTTTACGCAGCCTGCCGGGAATGCAGATCGTTGTTCCTGGAACACCTAATGAGTTTGATCGCCTTTTCTGTGAAGCATATAATAATGGAAGTCCGACCTACTACCGCACAAGTGAGGCGAGAAATCCTATTGACTATCCTGTCCGTTTCGGTAAACTTGAGGTGCTGCAAGAGGGCAAAGAAGCAACTGTTGTAGTGGTAGGTCCAGCACTCCGGTATACATTACCTGCTGTGAAAGACCTGGATGTTGCCGTGCTCTATTGCACAACGGTTGCACCATTTGATGCGGAAACACTGTACACATATGCGAAAAGTAATAAGATTGTGCTTGTAGAACCCTATTACGAAGGTGTGCTTGTACCCGATATTCAGGCTGCTATGAGGCGTATTCCTATAGCCATTGAGACTATAGGTGTGCCGCACGAGTTGTTGTTGCACTATGGTACACCTGGAGAATATGATACTGCTTTAGGGTTTACGCCCGAACGGGTGCGAGAGAGTGTGCTGCATTTTCTCAAAGAATGAACGAAGGTGAAGGGGCATGACAGAAATCGAAGTCGAATTACGCGCTGCCGTCCGTCAATTATGTGAGCGTTTCGGAAATGGTTATTGGCGAGAGATGGACGAGCAGAGTGCCTATCCTGATGCATTTGTACGGGCGATGACTGAGGGAGGCTATCTCGCCGTGCTTATTCCCGAAGTATATGGCGGGTCTGGTTTAGGCATTAGAGAGGCATCTATCGTGCTCGAAGAAATCAACCGCTCTGGTGGCAATGCAGCCGCGTGCCATGCCCAGATATACATTATGGGAACGCTCTTACGCCACGGGTCGGAAGAGCAAAAGCAACTCTATCTTCCTAAGATTGCAGCGGGAGATTTGCGGCTACAGGCGTTTGGGGTAACGGAACCCGATGCTGGCTCTGATACTACGAGCATTCGCACAACTGCGGTGCATAGTGATGATGGGTATATTGTCAATGGGCAGAAGATTTGGACTTCACGCGTTGCATACTCTGACCTCATGTTGCTCCTGGTGCGCACAACACCCCTCGATCAGGTTGTTAAAAAGACAGATGGACTTTCTCTGCTGTTGGTTGACCTGCGAGAGACAGTTGGAAAGGGAGTGACTATCAAGCCGATCCGCACGATGATTAATCATCATACGGCAGAGGTGTTTTTTGACAACGTGCATGTGCCTTTTGCACAGCTTGTCGGAGAAGAAGGAAAAGGCTTCCACTATCTGCTCGATAGCCTGAATGCCGAGCGTATTCTGATCTCGGCTGAATCTCTCGGCGACGGGTATTGGTTTGTTGAGCGGACGGTACAATACGCCAATCAGCGTGTTGTGTTTGGACGGCCTATTGGTCAAAACCAGGGAGTGCAATTCCCTCTTGCGCAGGCATATGTCAATATCCAAGCTGCCGATCTGATGCGTTTTCGGGCGGCAGAGCTTTTTGACAGCAATGCCTCTTGTGGCGCCGAGGCCAATATGGCGAAGTTGCTGGCAGCTGATGCCGCGTGGCAGGCGGCCAATACCGCTCTCCAAACGCATGGTGGGTTCGGTTTTGCCACCGAATACGATATTGAGCGTAAATTTCGCGAAACGCGTCTGTATCAGATTGCGCCCATCTCTACCAACCTCGTACTCGCCTATATTGCACATAACGTCCTGAAACTGCCTAAGTCGTATTGATGCACATAGATATACCTCTTTTCCTACTCAGCTTAGATGCAAGGGATCATTTGTTACAAAGGTAACACCCCTTCGTCAAACTATAGCGAGGTTCCCATTTCTGAGGAGAATGTTAGGAAAGAGAAACAATCAAAATGACGGGTCTTAGGTCGTATTATCGTAAAGAAGACAGCGTTTCGCAAAACCCCAATTTGCCTTCCGCATATCAAGCAACAGCAACGAAGAAACAATTTCTTGGTACCCCACATACGTATCACCACGAGTATGCGCAGTCGGGCGTCAAGTTTCCTCAAAGGCCCCCTGATACTCCTGCTCTTTCACGATCAGTTGAGGCACCATTTGTTGATCAATCATTACAGGGCTATTCCGTAGCAAAGACGAAGAGGCGGCAACCGAAATCAAAGAGGAAACGTGTATGGCGCTGGGCGGTAGGGATAGCGACTGTGATAACGATCATTGTGGTGGTTTTCAGTCAAGCAAATGGACAAGGTGGGGCGTGGGCAGCAGATACATTGCGTGCTATTGTTGGTCCCACCGTCACTGCCCAAATTGAGTCATGGTATCTTGGGCTATCAGATACGACCCATCGTTTGCAATATCAGGCGAGTGGGCAACAGGTAAAGGCACCCTGGACTGTGGGAGCTACACCGAGTCCTGTTGTGAGCCCTATCGTGACGCCTACAGTTGCCACACCGACCTTTACGCCTATGATGCTTGCGCCGCTCCAACCTCGCGTCACTCCTGCCCTTGCTGGTGAGGGAGTATGGACCGTACAGCAGATGTCTCTTCCGACTGCACATATTGCATCGCAACCTTTGAGCGCCAGGGCTTTTCTTCGACCTGATCCACTACGTCCCTATGCTTTTGTGACGCTGTTAGCTTTTGACACCCGCCTTATGTTACTGCATATGGTTGCAGGTACCTATGAGCCTGGTGGACCAAGAGGGGTGCGTGGCCCCGGTGTGATTCCTGCTGTTAGCCAGAAAGGTAATGCGTTACTGGCTGCTTTCAATGGCGGGTTTAAGTATGCTGATGGTCAATATGGTTTACAAGTGAATGGGGTCGTCTATGTTCCGCCACAGCCAAAAGCCGCGACTATTGCGGTCACGAGAGAAGGTCAGATCATCCTGGGAGCCTGGGGTGTTGACCCGCGCTTGAACAGTAGTAATACAGACCTCGTAGCATGGCGGCAGAATGCCGCGCTTCTCATTGATCACGGAGTTATCAACCCTCTTACTCAGGATGGCGCGGCATGGGGTGGCACTATCTTGAATAGTACCTTCACTTGGCGTTCCGGCATCGGTGTCACCGACAAGGGAGTGTTACTCTATGCGGCAGGGGATTCATTGTCAGCTTTAACGCTTGGTCAGACCTTACATGCAGCAGGGGCAGTTATGGCAATGCAGACGGATATCAATCCATTCTGGGTACGTGCCTTTCTCTATAACCAGAGCCAAACAGGAAACTATAACGTCACTAAGCTGAATCCCTATATGCAAGGCACAGGGTTTGAATATCTAAATGGTACTGAGCGAGATTTCTTTTATTTGACTCGTGTCGCACCCGTGTTACCTCCACCTCCGCCTAGAACAAAGGGAGTAAACATGGGTCAATAAGGTTGCTCCCTCATCTTTCATAGAGTAATGGGCTAGTGCCGTTGATTCCATTCACGGTCGAGTATGGCATATTGAAGCGTATCCCACCAGCGATTCTTCATCCACTCGCTTTCGAGAAAACAGCCCTCGCGGCGCATACCGATCTTTTCTAGGACGTGGGCGGAGCCTGTATTCTCTCTAACACAGTGTGCCCAGATTCGATGCAGTCTGAGATCATCGAAACCAAAACTGAGTAGTGTATACGCGGCTTCTGTCGCGTAACCGTTGTTCCAATAACGGCTGTCCAACTCGTAGCCAATATCAGCTTCCCAGGATTGTGAGGTTTTCATGCGAATACCGCAGTTTCCAATCAGTCTCTGTTCTGAGCGCAGGATGATCGCGAACTGAAATTTGCGGCGTGGGACCTCCTGGCTCCACGAGACAAAGAGTTGCACAAATTGCCGCACGTCCTCTTCCGTACGATAGTTCCAGGGATTATAGCGCAGGTAAAGTGGATCATTTTGATAGGCTAATACTGCTCGCCAATCACTAGCCTCAAACTCGCGCAGGATGAGACGGTTGGTAGTGAGCATCATGGGATATACTCTCTTTTCTTCGTGTTTTGTTGGCAATATTCATCCAGGGCTGCTCAATCAACCGATAGAATAGATACGAAAATGGGATGATTAGCAGCACGACGAACGCCCAATAGGAACTATATATGGCAGAGTGTCGCCATCCTTGTGTATATGGCAAGATCGCATCCATAAACCAGAGCAAGAGCGGAATGTGCCAGATGTATAAACTGTAGGACATAAACCCGATCTGGCGCAAGAGGGGCCATTCAAATATCCGTTGCAAGCCGATGGGGCCAAAGAGAATACCGGTAACACAGAGCCCATAACCAAGTGCATACCCAAGCTCTACTAGCCAATTATGTGCTCCGATATATGGGTCAAAAAAACTCAGTGAAGGAAACGCAGGCCAGGAGGCCATAAAGAGGAGCCAGAGTAGTCCAATGCTCCACAACCACATGCTGGAACGTTGTAAGACTGTACGTACTTTGTTGTCTATTCCTGCCTGTTGTGCATAGATAAACAAGGTACTGACTAGCATACCGACTGCGAAATCTTCCAGGAACTTCCCCGTGACTCCATAGAGGAAGAAGAGTACAATGTTGAAATACGGCTGAGGCATGGGGACTTTTGCTTCGGGATGGAAGTCAACGTAATAGCGTCCCCAATAGCGCGTGGTAATGCCCCAAAGGATCATCCCAAGTAGGCAGAGCATCACTAGCAGTAAACGGCGTTGTGAAGACCCGCGTTGGGCAACCCAACGGAAAGCCAGTGCCAGAAAGGGGAGCAGCATATAATATTGCCATTCGACCGCCAACGTCCAGAACGGACCGTCGATTTGCTGATATGTTTTTGAGCTAGAGTCCATAAAAAAAGTTAGAAATAAACCCAGCTGCTTGATATGGTCAAATTGGAAGTATTGTGGTTGTGTTAGGAGAATGAGCAGGAGAAGTGCGACAAAGTAACCAGGAAGAATACGCAAGGCGCGGCGTGTGTAGAAGAGGCGCATTGAAGGCCATTGAGCATCAAAAAGGAGTGCTTTCACGTAAGGCATGAAGAGGAGAAAGCCCGACAGCACGAAAAAGAGCGTGACTCCAGACCAGCCCATCATTGCCACCGAAGATGCGAACGGACCTATATCCCAGCCCCAGATATGCGAAAGTAGCGTAAATCGATCAATGTGAAATGCAATGACGCTCAAACAGGCGATGGCTCGTACACCGTCTAATACCGCAATGTTGTTTTTTTGAGTGGTGTCTTTGAATAAAGCAAAAAAAGTCGTTGTATTTTTGGCAATAGCAGACAAAATACCCTCATCATTCCATATAAAACTTACTATGCTCTCTTGGTAAAAAGGCATACGTAGTGTGTAACGTTTCGTGCAAAAGCTGGGTAACGTGTAGTCTACCTATACAAACGCGTCAGCGGCAGAAAAAAAGCGCTTAGACGTACTTTCTTGCCATGAATGCTTATATTACACGTTGTAGCAGCCAGATCAGACCTTTCTGTTGCTTTGAATAGTAGTGCTTCATTGTAACCGACGAATGCAGGAATTGCTTGGAAGATGCCTTGGGACAAGCAGAAAGAGAAAAAAAGCCGTAACAGGTATGCCAAATACTATGAAACACTCAAGTAGTGCCCAGTTGGCAAGAGGCATATATGTATCTGATAAATACAAAAAGATTCCTGTCACAGAAAAGGTAAGCGCAAATGCTATGAACGCTTTCTCCAGTCGAAGGCTTTGTTCGGAAAGGCAGATTACAGCGAGACTAATGATCCAAAGGACATACCACGGATAGAACCATGGAGTTATGAGAAGAAGTGCTTCTAATGATGCAAGTGTGACAAGTACCATAGTGTGTGTTGTTGAGGAGCGCCACAAACAAAACATTCCTAGCATGACTAAGCATCCGATATTGACAATATTGAGAATAGTCCAGAAGATGTGTGAGCTGAGAAGGTAGAGAGGGATATAGGTCCAAGAAGCAGGAGTAGGTAATCCATAGAACCTGATCCATTCGATGAAGGCACGATTCAGTGAGTTTTCTGCATAATAGGCAGAGGGTGGTGAAAAAAAGCTATGAGCAATTTCTGCCACGCTGTGTCCTATCCAGAAAGGGGCATACAGTATCAATGCTACAAGACCACAAATTAGGCCAATAAAAAGAACGTTTCGTGTTGCATAACGTAAAATTGGTACAGATAATCGACTAGAGTGAGGTGCGTCAAGAGATTTTGAGCGGTAGAACTTACAAAATAGCCACAGAAAAAAAGCTATAACGAGTGGAAGTGTAGCAAATTTGATAAGCGCAGAGAGTGTAAACAAAATTGCTGGTAACAAATACTTCCTTTTATCTAGAAAGGGCTTTTGCTCTGCCCTAAGACAAAATAGTATGCCAAGAAGCATAAAAGTAACTAAGAGTATATCATTGTGTGCACCGAGACTACTTTCTAACAAGACAAGTGGATTGTATCCATAGAGGAAGGCTCCCAGAGTTACGATGCGTTGTGAACGTCCTAATAAGCGTAATAGGTAAATTACTAAAACTATGTTGCACATATGTGCCATTAATGCCATTAGACGAAACGCAAAAATATATCGTAACGGCTCGTCGCCTAAGAGGAGCGCCCAGAAAGAGCAAATGTATAACCAGAGAGGCCCATACGCCGCAGTAACATATCTCCAACCATCAATATTCGTAATGTTGTCATGAGGAAGTCTTGCAGGTGGTACAAAATATGGATTTGCTCCGTGAGCAACAATGGTGCGTCCATAATCAGCATACACAAAGAGGTCACGAGACAGCATAGCAGGAGTAAATACAAGGGTAAGACCAGCTAGGAAGGAGCCTAATCCAATCAGGATCAGTATATATTTGCTTCTGACATCCCTTGCTCGATAATATATAATCAGTGCAAAACATGCATAGATTACAAGTAAGAGTAATATAATCAAAGCAAATTCAATATTACTTGTTCTTATCTGTGAAACAGCGGAATCTGTTGCCAAATGAAGATCAGAAGGCAACCATCCTCCCCATAGTTCAAGCAATGTGCTTGTTGGTAGATGCGAGAGAAACGGTGTACTTGCTTGGCGCTGAAGAGGAGATACACTTATCATTGTACATAGGACGAAGAGAAGCGTACAAAATATCATAGCTGTCGCTGCACGATTGAATTTCAGTCTCATACAATATCTTTCATATGCTGTGAAAACATGATAATACTTACTTTACCTCCCTAGAAAGAAGAAAAGCTCATATTACACGTTGCAGCGGGGGAAACGACGATGATTAGGTTCAGAATTAAGCTTAGAAAGAAGAAAAGCTCATATTACACGTTGCAGCGGCCAGATCAGGACTTCTTGATGCTCCGAATAATGGAGAAGAGGGGTAGTATCAGGCAGAGAAATGCCATGTGAGAGGGCCATTGTATCACGTGTCGTTTCAAGCTCTGCAACTTGAAGCGGCCATTGGGGATGATGAATGCCTCCTCGATAGAGATGGGTTTGATTGACAACTGTGTAGAGATTGTAGCGTTCGGTGAGCCAGTGCTCAAGTAAGCTAGGTTTGGAATAGACAACGGGTGCGATAGGGCGATAGCTGACAACGTAATCGGCGGTTGGTGCGCCACGATGGGTGCGATGACTGCGATAGTGGATAGTATCGCCAACACGTTTGCTATTCATCGTTGCATTGAAGTAAGGGAGATGAAATACTGAGCGTGCGATAGCTACAGCTATGGGATTGCCAGCATCAAGGCTAAAAAAATATACTCCCGCTTGCCCATTTTTTATAACATAGGTACGAACGTTCAGTTCAGGAAATTGCGAGAGACCGTAGATAGAAGGAAAGCCACGTGGATGGACATTACTCATGTGGAACGGAACGACACCGATCCATGCGTCGTGCTCAAAGGTATCGATATCAAGCACCTCTGGAATGAGTGGGCGTAAGACATCGGGAGCGATAGGCCAATGTGCGAAGAGCAGCTCGTGCCATATCTGCGTCATGACCCAAGGACCTGTGGGTAAAGGTGTTTCACGATGCTCAATGGCTTTGAGGATTGTAGTTGTATCCATCATTTGCCGTCTCCCCTGTCTATTGCTACTAAATAGGAGTTTTCCTATCATGTGAGAGCACGTCACGGCGCACTCTCACATGATGGGAAAACTCCTATTTATTTACATCTTTCCAAGGACAACTTCGATAGTGTAGCCTTCCAGCTTCTTGAGAGACGTGGGCGAGATGGTTTCGCGGTACATCTCCTCGAAGGATGGATAGTCGCGTTGGCTGATGGACACGAGCAGGTTACGTGCCAGCGTTTCAGCCCGAATCTCCTCACCATACTCGACGAGCAGTTGTGCAAGCGGGATGTCATCCACATACAAGGCGAGACCAATGTGATCCTCGATGTTGAGACCAGCCTTTTTACGCATGTCCTGTACGTAGTGGGTCAGGTCGCGCACAAGCCCTTCTTCTCGTAGTTCGGGCGTGATCGTGGTCTCAAGGGCCACAATGTAGCCGCGCTCCTCGGCGGTGACAAAACCGGGACGTGCCGTTGCAAGCACTTCGACCTCTTGCACGGTCAACTCAACCTGTTTGCCATCGACAGGGTCAACGGTCAGTTTGAGCATGCCCGTGTCGTTGAGTTGTCGTACCGCTTCCTGCACATCATGGGCATCCAGAGCTTTGAATGCCGCCAGGATTTTTTGTACTAGCGACCCATATTTGGGTCCCAGCACTTTGACCTGTGGCTTGAGCGTGTAGGCCAGCATATCGCTATCCGCGCTCATCAACTCAAGACGCTTGATGTTCAGTTCTTCGAGGACCTGTGCGCTAAGACGGTGTAGAGCCTCCTCTTCTGTTGCATTTGGTACATGTACATACAGCGCATTGAGCGGCTGGCGCACCTTGATCTGCGCCTTTTCACGAGCAAAACGACCCAGACCAACTACGCGCATTACGAGGTGTGTATCGTTCGTCAATTGCTCGTCCACAAGGTCTTGCTTGACTGTGGGCCAGTCGCACAAGTGGACACTGAGCGGAGACTTCTGATCCACACTGCGTACCAGATTCTGGTACAGTTCTTCCGTCATGAAGGGCATGATTGGCGATAGCAGCCGGATGAGTGTGGTTAGGCACTCGTAGAGGGTCAGGTAAGCCGCAACCTTGTCTGTTTCCAGGCCGGAGGCCCAGATGCGCTCACGGCTACGTCGCAGGTACCAGTTCGAGAGGTCATCCAGGAACTCCTGCATGATTTCGGCTGGTTTCACGCTATCGTAGTGTTCCAAGCCATCTGTGACATCGCGTACCGTTTGCTGCAACTCCGAGAGTATCCAGCGATCTAATTCACTGCGCTGATCTGCGGGTAACTGATGTTGAGTCGGATCGAATTGGTCGATGTTGGCATAGGTCACAAAGAACCAGTAGACGTTCCAGATTTTGTCTAGCGTCTTACGTACGGCCATCCACTTGTCGCTCAGGCGTACGGGCATACCCGTTTGCGCCGCCTTCTGCATATCCTCTTCTGAGGGGATACGCGGGAAGTCCAGATTTTTCTCCGCGATATGGTTGGCAAAGAGCCAGCGCATGGTGTCAGAGCCTATGCGTTCGGCAGCATCGTCAAAGACGACCAGATTACCAGCTGATTTGTGCATAGGCTTGCCATCCTCACCCATCAGCGTTGCGAAGCCAAAGAGCGTCTTAAAGGGTGCTGTATTCTCCAAGACCGTGCTCATGACCAGCATGGAATAGAACCAGTTCCTAAATTGGCCTGGAAAAGACTCAGTGACGAAGTCTGCTGGAAACCATTGTTCCCAGTAGGCATGATCGGTGCGATAGTGCAATGTCGAGTAGGGCACGATGCCGGCGTCAAGCCAGGGGTTGCCCACGTCTTTGATGCGCGAGACCTCTTCACCACACTTGCTGCACTTGATCTTGACTGCGTCTATCCAAGGACGATGCGGCGTATGGCCCTCGAACTCCTCCCAACCAGATACGGCACGCTCTTTTAGCTCTTCCTCGCTACCGAGTATCTCGAATGTGCCGCACTTGGGACAATCATAGATGGGCAGTGCAAGACCCCAGTAGCGCTTCTTGGAGATCATCCAATCATCCATATTGCGTAGCCAGTCAAGTTCGCGTTCTTTACCGAAGGATGGCAACCAAGTGATCTGATCGACAGTCTCCATGATCTCATAGCGGAGCTTGTCCATCGAGATGAACCACTCGTCCACGAGGCGGAAGATCAGCTCGGTATGACAGCGCCAACAGGTTGGATAGCGGTGTTTGTAGTTCTGTGGCCGATAGAGCAAGCCCTTTTTTGCTAGGTTCTCAGCGATCTGCTGACCTACTGCTGATGCCTGCTGTCCGGTGAACCAATCGTAGCCATCGATATAGACACCGAATTCGTCTACCGGAGCGACAACGGCAAGATTGAACTCTTTTGAGAGGCCAAAGTCCTCACGCCCACAACCAGGAGCGATATGCACGATGCCTGTACCCTCGCTTCCACTGACCTCTTTCCAGGGCACAACGGTATGGACAACACCCTTTTCAGCAGGTAATTCGTCGAATGGACCTTGGTAGCTCCAGCCGACCATATCGCTACCTTTGAGTGTCTCCACCACGTGATAGTCGCCCTTGTCGCGTCCCTTGAGAGCCTTCAAGACGGGCAATAAGCCTTCGGCGAGGTAATAGAATTCGCCATCTTGCTGCACTTTGACGTAAGGAAGGTCGGGATGGACGGCTGCGGCAACGTTTGCTGCTAATGTCCAAGGTGTGGTTGTCCATGCCAATAGATACTCACTAGGGCGGTCTTTCAATGGGAAGCGCACATAGAGGCTGAGGTGTGTGATTTCTTGATAACCCTCGGACTCGATTTCCATATTAGAGAGGCCAGTCGCGCAGCGTGGGCACCAAGGCATGACATCGCGCCCCTTATAGATTAAGCCGCGCTCATTACACCTCTTGAGAAAGTACCAGATGGTATAGTTGTTCTCATCGGACATGGTATAGTAATCGTTGCCCCAGTCCATCCAGTAGCCCAGGCGGATAGATTGCTCCGTCTGGCGTTTGGAGAATGTGAGCACCTGGAGTTTGCAGCGCTCCACAAATTCCGCGATACCATAAGCCTCGATGTCACGCTTATTATGGAAGCCAAGCTCTCTCTCAACATTGACCTCAACCCAGAGGCCCTGGCAGTCGAAGCCATTCTGGTAACGCTGCCGATAGCCCTGCATGGTTTTGAAGCGCTGGTAGAGGTCTTTATAGGAGCGACCCCAGGCATGATGGACGCCCATCGGATTATTGGCAGTGATAGGACCGTCCAGGAACGCATATTGTTTATCGCTCTTTTCATTGCGTGTCAGGTAGCGCCTGAGCACATTATTATCATCCCACCACTGTTGAGTGTTTCGTTCCAACACCGGATAGTCTACGCGATCTGCCGCGATCACAGCCTGGAACACAGTTGATTTTACGGACACAACTTTCTCCTCTACGCTCAATAAGCACAGGATATGCCTACAAGGTAAGAATACTGAATAGAATATATAAGGACGATGAAGCGATGATTTATGGTCTGAGCACGATCTCCAGTCGTTTGTTGATCTTGCCCTTGTTCTCGGTTTTGGTAATTTTAATACTGCCGACCTCTTTTGTGTGATTCACGTGTGTGCCGCCATCTGCCTGTAGGTCTAGGCCCACAATCTCAATGATGCGCACTTCTTCAATCTCTGGCGGCAACAAATTAATCTTTGTGCGCACGAGGTCTGGTATAGTAAACGCTTTTTCGCGTGGCAACGTATACACGCGAATTGGGTAGTCGGCTTCAATCGCCTCGTTGACTCTTTGCTCAATATAGGCAATGCGCTCTTTATCCAGGTTCTCCATCGCAAAATCCATGCGTGCTCGGTCTGGGTACATCTGCCCACCTGTTACCTGTACGCCGAATTCTTTCCAGATCAGGCCGCAGAGGATATGGAGCGCGGTATGGGTGCGCATCATTTGATAGCGGAAATCCCAATCGATGGTGCCGACAACATCGCTCCCTACGGAGGGGGGAATGGTGTCGAGGGTATGCCATATCACGTCATGGCGTTTATTCATCGCGATGACATTTGCACACGATTGCTGATTGTCCCATGAGATGATGCCACGGTCTGCCATTTGACCGCCTCCACCAGGGTAGAACACCGTGGCGTCAAGCGCTATTTCATCACCCTCGACGGCAACAACCTTAGCTGTGCATTCATAGGTAAAACTATTTTCGTGGTAGAGCAGCTTCGTCTTCATCGCTCTGGCTCCTCTTCAATTCATCAATTTCAAAAAAAATCCCCTCGTCCATACCAGGGACGAGAGGAAACTCCCGTGGTGCCACCCTTGTTAGCCTTATGGCTCACTCAGTTCTACGTAAGTGCATACGTATGTGCCCCTGATAACGGTGAGGGACCGGCCAGGTCTACTACGTTTGCTTCGGCTGGCTGCTCAGGAGTGATCTTCTGCTCGCCTCTTATATCCGGTTCCACCAACTCCGGACTCTCTGGAATAAGCTGATGTGGGCATACTTGCTCCGTCTTTGCGTGTTATCTTCTATGTAATGTAATAGAAAAGTTGTGCTACTACGTCGATTATGACATAATTACCGTATCCTGTCAATATAAAAGGAAGCTTTATGCACGAACTAGAAACATTTTATGGACCCAATGCAGGGTATGTTCTAGACCTGTATGAGCGCTATCAGCGAGATCCGGCATCGGTTGATGCGGCTACTCGTGCTGCTTTTGCTACATGGTCTCCGAACGAAGAGGGTGTTTCATCCCTTCAAACAACCCAAACACATATATCATCAATACATACTACTGTTCCATCTAGAGAGCTTGCACAGGTGCAAGTTGCACACGCTGTAGCAGCCTCCGCTCTGGCACATGCTATTCGTGAGCGTGGTCATCTTGGGGCACACCTGGATCCATTAGGAAGCCCACCGTTAGGTGATCCTGCGTTGCAGCCTGAATATTATGGTCTTACGAATGAAGACTTAGCAAACTTACCTGCGGGGGTTGTCGGTGGACACTCTGCTGAAGGCGCACAGAATGCGCTTGATGCTATCAATGTGCTACGTGCTATGTATTCTGGCCCAATTAGCTACGAGTTCGATCAGGTGAAATCTGCTGATGAGCGTGCTTGGTTGCGTGATGCGGTAGGGTTACGCTTGTATCATACAACACCGGATGCACAAGCTGCTCGTAAGTTACTTCAGCGCTTGACTCAAGTTGAGGCTTTTGAACGCTATCTTCAGCAAATCTTTCCCGGTCAAAAACGCTTCTCAATAGAGGGCACAGATGTCCTGATACCCATGCTTGATGAGATTATTAGCGGTGCGATTGACTCGGAGACTCGTGAGGTCATTCTTGGTATGGCTCATCGTGGACGCCTCAATGTACTTGCACATGTACTTGACAAGCCGTATGCCGCAATTTTTTCCGAGTTCTCGCACTCCAAGCGTGCGGATGGCGAACCCTTGACCGATAGTTTTGGCTTTGGTTGGACGGGCGATGTGAAGTATCACTTGGGCGCTGAACACCTTCTGGGCGAAGATGCCGCGGTTGGTCTGCATGTCTTACTTGCTCCTAACCCTAGTCACCTTGAATTTGTGAATCCGGTGATTGAGGGTATGGCACGTGCCGCGCAAGAATATACGTCACAGGTAGGTGTGCCATTACAAGATGTTGACCATACCTTGCCGATTCTGATTCATGGTGATGCCGCCTTCCCAGGTGAGGGTGTTGTTGCTGAAACCATGAATATGTGGCGTCTGCGTGGCTACTGGGTTGGTGGCACCATCCATATAATTGCCAATAACCAACTTGGTTTTACGACAGGTCCAGAGGATAGCCGTTCTACACACTTTGCAAGCGACTTGGCAAAGGGTTTTGAGATGCCGATTATTCATGTGAACGCAGACACTCCTTATGCCTGTTTAATTGCAGTACGCATTGCTCATGCCTTTCGTGACCACTTCCACAAGGATGTGCTGATTGATCTGGTGGGCTATCGCCGTTGGGGTCATAATGAAGGGGACGAACCCGCCTTTACACAACCACAGATGTACGATGTTATTCGCAATCATCTAACGGTACGAGAACTCTATGCACGGCAACTTGTACAGGAGCAGATGATCTCACAAGGAGAAGCTGAAGCTGTGCTGAAGGATGCCATGGCTGTGCTTGAACAAGCCAAACACGAGGCCAATAGTGAGGGTATGCGTGTAGAGGTGGAAGTCACCAATGGGCATGAGGTACATCCCTTTGGCGAAGAGAAGCCACCTGCTGTCTCTGCCGAACAGTTGACGACCTTCAATCAGGAGCTATTAAACTGGCCGCAGAGCTTTGCGCCTAATGCAAAGCTTGCTCGCACGTTGCAACGGCGTGCTTCAACACTTGGTCCCGAAGGCGGCATCGATTGGGGACAGGCTGAAGCGCTCGCCTTCGCTTCTATCCTGGCTGATGGTACAGCGATTCGCTTGACAGGTCAGGACTCTGAACGTGGTACGTTTAGCCATCGGCACGCGGTTCTGCACAGTCAGGAGCGCGAGGAGACCTATGTGCCCTTGCAACACTTGACAGAGGCACGCGCCTCCTTCTCAATTTATAACAGCCCCTTGAGTGAAGCTGGTGCGCTTGGCTTTGAATATGGATATAGCGTGCGTTCGCCTCAGGTTCTAACACTCTGGGAAGCGCAGTTTGGTGATTTCGCCAATAGTGCACAGGTGATTATCGACCAGTTTATTGTCTCCGCACGTGCGAAATGGCGGCAGACGTCATCGCTGATGTTGCTCTTGCCGCATGGCTATGAGGGCCAAGGGCCGGAGCATTCGAGCGCTCGTTTAGAGCGTTACTTGCAATTGTCGGCGGAGGATAACTGGCGTGTGGCAAACTGTTCAACGGCTGCCCAGTATTATCACTTGTTGCGGCAGCAAGCGTTTTCTCTCAAGAGTTATCCCCGTCCTTTGATTGTGATGACGCCAAAGAGCTTGTTGCGTCATCCGCTGTCTTCGTCGCATGTACAAGACCTCACCGAAGACACTTTCCAGGCCGTGCTTGATGATAGGGAGGCACACGTTCATGCGAAAGGCGTCAAGCGTGTTGTGCTCTGTACTGGCAAGATCACCATCGACCTGTTCACGCATCCTAGCCGTGCTACTACTGATGACGTTGCTATTGTGCGGGTGGAGTTGTTATATCCGTTCCCAGCCGAGGCATTAAAACGTGTGCTGGCGAACTATCCAAATGCACAGGAAATCGTGTGGGTGCAAGAGGAACCGCAAAATATGGGAGCCTGGCACTATATGGCACGCCACCTTCCGACAATTCTTGATACTAACGTGACACTTGACGTCATTTCGCGTCCAGAGCGGTCAAGTCCAGCGACCGGCTTCTGGGACTTATATATCGCTGAGCAAGAGCAAATTACAGCCAGAGCTTTTGCTACCGCAGTAGGCCACTATGGAGGCAGCTATGTCCGTTGAAGTAAAAGTTCCGCCCCTCGGAGAATCCATTGTTGATGCTACGATTGCCACATGGCTCAAGCATGAGGGCGAGTCTGTACATAAAGGTGACACACTTGTTGAGCTAGAGACTGACAAGGTCAATGTTGAGGTGAACGCTGAAGAAGATGGCGTTCTGCAAAAGATGGTGAAGCAGGTGGGTGATGTTGTGAGTGTGGGCGAAGTGATAGGTGTAATTGAGCAAAATGGCGGAGCATCTGGAAAGTCTGCTCCTGTTGCCTTCCAAGGGAACGTTGGAGGACAACAGACGCAGCGTCCACCGTCTCCTTTGGCGCAGCGCATTGCTACTGCAAATAATGTTGATCTTTCCCAAATTAAGAGCACTAGCCCACATGGGCGCATTACCAAAGAAGATGTTGTTACATATATGGAGCAGAATGCTCAAAGTGCTCAAACTGCGCCTATGCAGTCGCTACAATCAGCACCTGCACCAGCTCAGGCGGTAGCGCAACCCGTCGGTAATGGCGCCACTCCTACTCCCGTAGCTGCTCCTCCGAGCACTCAGCCAGCGAGCGTGCCACGCGGACGTGAGGAGCGTATCCGCTTGTCACGGCGCCGCCAGACCATAGCGCAACGTCTGGTTGAGGCCCAACATACTGCCGCCATGCTCACCACTTTTAACGAGGTGGATATGATGGCGATTATGGATGTGCGTGCGCGACGGAAGGACTCTTTTAAGGAGAGAAACAACGTTTCATTAGGGTTCATGTCCTTCTTCACTAAAGCCGTTATAGGGGCGCTTAAAGCCTTCCCACGCCTCAATGCCGAAATTCAAGGTAATGAGATGGTACTCAAGTACTACTATGACATCGGTATTGCGGTTGGTGTGGATGAAGGTTTAGTGGTACCTGTGTTGCGTGATGCAGACCGCAAGAGTTTTGCCGAGATCGAGCGCGAGATTGCTGATCTCGCAAAGCGTGCTAGGGACAATACACTCTCACTTCCGGAATTGCAGGGGGGCACCTTTACGATTACCAACGGTGGCGTCTTCGGTTCGTTGCTCTCGACGCCGATTTTGAACGCTCCACAGGTGGGCATTCTGGGCATGCATAAAATTGAGCAACGTCCCATCGCACTGAATGGGCAAGTGGTGATTCGTCCCATGATGTATGTGGCGCTCTCTTATGATCATCGAATTGTGGATGGTAGTGAAGCCGTGCGTTTTCTGGTACGTGTCAAGGAACTCCTTGAAGACCCTGAGCGCTTATTGCTTGAGGGTTAGAGCAGTTTTTGTTGTCTCTCGACATGCTGCGTTTATAGCAGTATAATCAGAGGGATAAGATGGCAGGAACTAAGGGAGTCGTCACGGGTATGCAACCAGAAAATCTCTACCCACGCCAAGCGGGGAATGAAGACGATGTCAATGCACTCGTCGGCAAATCGCTAGGTCAATTTCGCGTCGTTGAACGTATTGGCTCTGGCGGTATGGCGACAGTCTTCAAAGCGTATCAATCCACCCTTGATCGCTATGTAGCGATCAAGGNTGNMT
>JRHI01000513.1_pt1 | contig 41319 bp, 38 predicted proteins | sample 215371 | NCBI WGS metagenome assembly JRHI01 (sample SAMN02929681, study PRJNA255918) | sediment metagenome | biome: cave system; feature: Ice Cave; material: Sediment; isolation source: sediment from deep within a dark volcanic ice cave with no known source of... ... | reverse complement strand
TGATCCCTGGCTCCCGATACCTTAAATCGGAATAAAGTCTCTTAATCAACCGAAATCGGACTCTCGCTCATGCCGTCCCTGCTATTGTGTCCCCACTTCAAGGCTACGAGATCCAATACAACCAATGTAACAGCAAAAATGAAGATTGTCTCCACGATGTCCTCCTCAGGGTAATACCATTCGTCCCATTAAAACAAGTTACTTAACTATCAAATTCGTCTTTGATGGTTATATTGTAACACAAAAACACTAACCTGTCAATGGCACTTTACTAGTTAGCAGTTTTATGATAAACTTGCTGTAGGAGGTTTAATATGTCTATCGTTGAAACACAACAACCAATTTTCGAGTTTACAGGCAATCACATGTGCCTGGACTTTTGCAATACATTGCATGATCGCGCGAGTGCCCCCCGTGAACTGCTCACCAGCTACGACAAGCTGCTGTTATGGGGCCAGCAAGCGCATATTCTTACAGAGGACGAGGCGCATCTGCTCAATAAAGAGGCACAACATCATAAGAAAGAAGCGGCGGCAGTACTGCAACAGGCAATCGACCTGCGTGAAGCAATCTTCCGTCTGCTCCTTGCCAATTTACAGGGATTTTCACCTGACGAAGCGGACCTGGGCATCTTCAACGCCGCCTTTTCACACACAATGGCACAGAGTTGTATTGTGCCGCGAGAGCACGGCTTCGAGAGGAACTGGCTGCCTAAAAAGCGCGCCCTTGACTGGCCACTCTGGTCTATCGTGCGTGCGACAGCCGACCTGTTAACTACAGAGGACCTGGAAGATGTGCGTATATGCGCATCGGACACCTGTAGCTGGCTTTTTCTGGACACAAGCAAAAACCATACGCGCCGCTGGTGCGATATGAAGAGTTGTGGCAACCGCGCCAAGGCCCGCAAACACTATAGTCAGAAGAAACGATCTACCTAATCATATAAAGCTATCCCTCGACGTTGTTCAAGAATGCCTGCACTGTCTGCATATATAGTTCCGGCTCCTCGACATGCGCCAGGTGCGAGCTATGCTCGAACAAGATCCACTCTGAACCGGCTATTCCCCTGTGCAAGATTTCATTGATTACAGGCGTTGCCTCATCATACTTCCCTGAAAGAATGAGTGTGGGCACGTGGATCTCAGAGAGGCGATCAGTGCGGTCCCAGTCCTTTATCGTACCGATGACGTGAAACTCGCTGGGACCGTTCATGGTGTGATAAACCGGTTGGCTCAAGGTAGCGAAGGAGCGCTGCACATGTTCCGGCATCGGCAAAACGCGGCACACGTGGCGAGCGTAAAAGACCATCATGGCATCTTCGTATGCGGGATCATCCGTTGTGCCGGCCTCTTCATGATGCAAGAGAATAGCATTGACCTCAGGCGGGAGATCAGCGCGCAGGCGATTGGCCTCGGCAATCCACATGGGAATACTCGAGGTGGTATTGGCGAGGATCAGGCTCATCAGCCCTGCTGGTTGGGTCAGGGCATACTCAATGGCAAGCATACCGCCCCATGACTGGCCTAAAATATTGACGCGCTCGAGTCCTAACTCCCGGCGTACAGTCGCCAGTTCCTCCACAAAACGCGGTATCTGCCACAACGCCGTATCGTCCGGTTTGTCAGAGCGGCCACACCCCAGTTGATCATAAAAAATGACTCTCCGATCAGCGCTGGCCAACGCCGCCAGGTTCTCCAGGTAATCATGCGGGAAACCTGGGCCACCATGTAGCATCAACAAAGGAACCCGTTCACGCTGAGCGCCACCCCCTACAATACGATACCAAACACGATATCCCTGCTCCACTGAAATAAAACCTTCTTGCTCACGCAGGCTCTGTTGGCTCATTTAGTGCTCCTCAAAAACGTGCGCGTGACCACGCAGAGTTGGAATCCAAAAGTCGATGCCCCAATTGACAGTTCTGGTCTGCAATTCATTGGGGACTACCAGGGACTGGCCGCCGACAACCACTTCGTCCACCCTTTCTGGAACGATACACGAACGGGTAAGCAGGAGATTTTTACAGCGGCAGTTCCGAGTGTGAGGCATTAAAGAGGCTCAGGTATTTTCGTTTTGGGAAGTCGCCTGGCGCTATCAGGCTTCCTATTAATGCGCCTATCTCGTAGTTTTTGCCATATGGTACGGAGCATTCGTGTTTCATCAATGCTCAGTCCGATACCTCTTCTCAGTAGAATATCATCCGTTATATCAAGAGCTGTATAAATATCACCTTTGCGTAGAAGTCCATCTAGTTCGTCCAGGTCAAGCGTTTCTGCTCCTTTCAGCGGTAACGGCAACCGCTCAGCTTCGTTTGGTTCTAATTCCAGTACACCGCCTCCATAACTTCGGCCCATGACCTCTGAGAAGGCAAATGTCAGTGAATTTAGAAATGCAGCTGCCACTGTTTTAGCAGGTGTACCGTTAAGAAGTTTCACACGATGGATGGTATCAGTACAGGTGGCATCAGCATCATTTAAAATGATTTTCGGGTAGTGATGTACCTGCCGCAGCATGAATGCATGAGGCACCCATACAGACGGAACAACATACCAGCGATTACGAATTCTACACTTATAGCCCTTGTTTAGTCCTTTTTCCTCACCGCTAGTGATATATTCTTTTAATTCACCTGGCAGACAATAAAAAGGTACATCGGGTGATCGCAGAAGAAATGCGGGAAATTGATTCCCTACGTTAGCTACCCAATCTGAGTCCGAGAAACGAAGCCCCGGCAGATGCGCCGAGCGCCCCACTATACGTTGGGTATACGGCCTGAGTGCATATTTTTCAATTTGCTCCTCAGTAAGAACAAAAAACTCGTTCAAGCCTGTAACAATACCAACATCAACAGCAATAGTATCTTTCGCGAGAGACAATTGCGGATGAACCTTTAATGCACGGAGTAACGCTAACTCTGCTTCATTAAGAAAATACATTGTCCACTTCTCAGTAGAGTGATCCATCTCTTTCAATTTTTTGCTTTGAAAAGCTGTATGTTCGTACGAAATAAGATCATCGATTCCTTCAAGCTCAATCGTCCTGATACCGGTATGTTCGCTGCCATTTCGTTCGCCCAGGAGCAATACTATCTCTTGTTGAATACCATCAAATACAAGCTTTTTGAAAGTGATAAGCGTAATGTAACTGTAGTGTTGACTGAGGAAAAGTCTAAGTTCCGCAGCGTAGTTGACTTGAAGTAATTCTGCCGGAATAACCATTGCTAGACGACCTGTCTTATTCAGCACAAGTGTGGCAGCTACGAGAAATGGAACCCATGCATTGGTAAGCCGACTAGGACGTAATCCTGCTATTTGCATCAAATAGAAGGCTATTTCACGATGGTTCTCCGGAAAGTTTTGGTAACGAATAAATGGCGGATTGCCTATAATTGCATCAAAAAGCGTATCTTCAGCAAGATACCTCTGACAGTAAGCAAAGAAATCACCTATATCAATTCGTGGCTTTGTTTGTAATCCACTAAGCCTTTGTAGGCGTTCTGATGCTTTTAATGCTTCTTGAGGATCAAACTCAATTCCCTGGATGAAGTTAGAAGCGGTTGCCCTTTCAGCACCAAGCGAAATAAGTGTTTCTACGGCTGCTTCAAGCAGCATACCATCCCCGCAGCTTGGCTCTAAGATACTCGCGCTGGGTGTTTGAATGGCCCATCGAGCAAGAAAGTTCGCGATAGGCTTTGGTGTGTAATATCCACCTCTGATTTTCTGGTACGTCGCTACAGGTTTCATAAATTGCTCCTCTAAATGATTACCTTGTTTTCCTCAAGACCATACTCTATCGTAATACCGAAGAAACATCCCTTTACGGAAATCTAGTAATCACCTTTGACCGATTCGTATCTTACCACACATCAGTAGCATAGGTAAGGTGTTCTATTCAGCATGAGGAGGAAGTCCTTTATAACGACTAACGTATGCTGTTTCTAGCTGCTCTGAAAATTTTTCAATCCGCAAAGGTGATGATGTAGCCGGAAGATCAGGGACAATAGTTCCATCGCTGGGATTCCACAAAACTAACGAAATAGCTTCTGCCATATATAGTGGTCCATCAACTGATAAACGCCGGGCAAGGCGTTCAAGTGTTTCGGTAATTGCTTTGCGAAGAGAGTTTGACACGCAAGGGGCAGGGCAGATAACCATAAAGGCCACCACTGTATGGGGAAAACGGCTATGAACAGTTGTAGCTTCAGTAGCTAGATCATTCACCATGTTTTGCCAATTTTTACCCATACTTTTTGCATCATTGAGAGTTTTGCTATCAAATACAAAACGTACACCATCTGGTCGATATCCAACATCAAAATTTTGTGGGCGTACTCCTCCAATAATTCTAACAGGACCTACCTCAACACAATCAGGAAGAGGCGGTGTCAGCGCGCTTGAATTCGGTAAAATAACCTGGATACCTCCAAGCATAGTAGATAGCGCTTTACCAACAGCAGAGTCAAATAATTTTCCAAGTTCTCCTGATGATTGAGGGGGCGTTCGGCTAAGATTTCCTCCATTGCTGATCCATGTATTACCAAAGCGGGCCAAATCAGCTTGATCAATCGTTATAGGTGGCATGGATACTAAACTGGCCATAGTAAATTACTCCTCTACGAATACACTTTCTTTATCCCAACTCCTCCGCCAACTCCCGCAAAAACAGCTCAGCGTCCGTCACCAGACCCGCGGCCTGGAAACTCCCCCTGTCCGCCAGTTTCGTCACCACTGCCGGGTTGATATCCACCACCACCGTACGCACCGTCGACGGAAGCAGGTTCCCCGTCGCGATCGCGTGCAGCATCGAGGCGACCATGATCGCCATCTCAACCCCCTGCACTTCCTTGCGCATCTTCCGCTGCGCCTCTTGCATATCATTGATCACGCCGGGCATGGGGCCGTCATCGCGTATAGAGCCTGCCAGCACCATGGGAATATTGCGCGTCATAACCTCGTAGGTGATACCCTCACGCAGCAGACCCGTCTCCAGGGCTTTCTCTAAAGAGCCTGCCGCGCGCACCGCGTTGATGGCGCGTAAATGATTACGATGTCCACCCTCAACCTGTTCACCGCTACGCAGGTCAACGCCGAGCGAGGTGCCAAAGAGGGCCGACTCGATATCGTGAGTCACAATTGCATTGCCCCCAAAGATCACCTGCACATAGCCGCGACGAATCAGGTCGGCTACGTATCGACCTGCCCCCGTGTGAATGACGGCTGGCCCCAGCACAAAGAGGATTTTACCATTGTGCGCGCGCGTCTCTTTCATCTGACGAGCAATCTCGTGGATCGCCAGCACCTTGACCTTTTCCGAGGAGACACTGCTCTGCATAAAGGCAAAGGCATCTCGTTCACGCGCACGTTCAAATGGCTGCACACGGATACCATCATGGTCGACGACGACCTGGTCGCCCACCTGCACTTCATGCATTGGCCTGCTAAAGGCGCTGCTTTTGACGCGATCGATGACAATCGCGACATCCATCTCTGTCCCCTCGACATTGACCCATTGCCCGTTCACCCGCACTTGTGTTGGCAGATTGGTCGTGGAATAGAATTTCTCGGGAAGTACGCCATTCTGCTCAACCGCCACCGTTTGCGCATCCGCTCCATGCATCAGCACTACCCCAAACTGCTGGAGTTCAGACAAAATCAGTTCTAATATTTCATCGTCTGGCGCTTCAATTTTGAGGCGGGCGTAGCTTGGCTCAGTCTTCCTGATACCAACGCGCATCTCTTCCACCACAAAGTTGCCCCCACGATCCATGATGATATCCCAAGCACGGGGCAACGTCCAGGAGTCAATAATGTGCCCACTCAGTTCAACAAGCTCGCTTGGCATCGTTTTCTCTCTCTTCTTTCCTAAATGCATCCTACCTGTCGCGCCCCACGGGGCAGACCGGTTGAAAGACGCAGGCGCGGCACTTTGCCACACGCTGCTTTGCCAGTGGAGGTGGTTGTTGCTCACTGCAGCGCTCCATCTCTGTCAACAACTTGATCACTTTCTTCCGCAGAGCAGGAGTATATTCAATCGTGAACTCGCAATCCGCGTAGCGCAGGATACCGTGTGTGGGAGCCTCCACGAAATAGTCTTCCAGGATCAGGCAGTAAGCTGCCACCTGCAAACTATGATTACTGTAGGGAATGGTGGCATCATGAACGCCGAGCTTCAGCTCGATAGGCACTGGACGGCCATCAGGCAGTTGCACAATATAGTCGGGCTTGCCTACCAATGGGTAAGCGCTCGATGACAACGGCTCTCCCTCACCATCCGCGTCTTCGTAAACAAGTTCTCCCTCTGGCAGCCCCAACGCGCGGTGACGTTCCGTCAATAATCGTTGCCGTCGGTAGCGGCGTTCGTTCAATACCAGGATGCCCAATGCAAGAGCAACGAGCAGCAGCCCGATTCCAGCTGGAAGTAGGAGGCTACTAAACATGGCCGGTACCCTTTAACATACGTATGAACATGACTTGTGCTATCTCACAGCTAGCAATCATCCACCACAGCAAAAATAAGAGGAACATTCAAATCAGCAATCAACTATCTCAACAGTATCGCGGCAAGAATCAATAACACAGCCAGCACAAGTATCACCGCGGCAGCCAGCCCTAAGATGCGCATATTGCCGCTTCTCCTGGCTACAACAACGCGCTCTTCTCGTATCTCCTCTACCTCTTCGGCATGCTCGAGATGTTGTTGCCGCCCTTCGTCAAAGGCCCCTTTACGCACTAACAGCTGCTCAACCATTTGATACTCTGGCAAAGCTGGAGCCTGTGTACCATTCTCGTGCTCCAGCTCGACTAAACGAGCAAAAAGCTCCTCTGTGTCTGCTTCAGCTAGCGGCTCGAATTGCTGGTGCCACCAGACCAGGGGACAATACTCAAATTCCGCGATCTCACTCGCAGTGAAGAGCCGTTGCCTTTTGTCGTGGGATTGTTGTCGTTGTTGCATTGCCGTTTACGATGTCTTTTTCTTTATATTACATCTACCGATCCTGACGTATCTATCCTCTGGTGGCAGATTCTTCCTGTACCCCTGCCAGACCAAGCCTACTTGCTATACTCGACATGGCCTGTATCACAAAAGCGATATGCTCATCCAGATCAACTCCGAGTTCGGCTGCGCCATTGATCAGGTCCTCGCGATTCACGCCCGCGGCAAAGCCCTTGGCCTTCATCTTTTTGCGCACGGAGGAGACCTCCAACCCGATGATGCTCTTGTTGGGGCGCACCAGCGCGGTTGCGGTGATCATGCCTGTTATCTCATCGCAGGCATAAAGCGCTCGTGCAAGCAGGTTGTTGCGCGGTTGCATGGCCAGGTTCAGGTCGTTATGAGCCAGGATCGCATAAATAATCCGTTCGTCATACCCACCTTCGCGCAGCCACTGCGCCAGCACTTGTGTGTGTTCTTTCAGATCAGGATATTCCTCGTAGTCGCAGTCATGAAGCAGGCCAGTCATCGCCCAAAGTTCTTCGTCTTCACCATATTTTCGCGCATAAAAACGCAGCGCGGCTTCTACCGAGAGCATATGCTTCTGTAAATTTTCATTTTTTACATGGCTTGTCATAAGTGTATAAGCATCTTCGCGTGTTGGCATGTATCCTTTTCTCCGTCAATCAGCATTAAACGCGCTTCAACTATACGCGCGTGTTCATAAACAGTGCCTTGCTCAGGCCCCTGTCCTATCGTCGTATTATAGCATACGATGTTTTTCCTGTGGCACAGGTCTCATGTGAGGTGAGCATATCTCGTGGTAGACGTCAGCTTCGCTATTGCTCTCCCTCAAAGACCATGAGAAGAACTGATCTGAAGATCCATTGGCAGAGAAATATGGATGCAATCATAGAAATTGGCTCTTGCGACAGCATCAGCGCTCTGCTATAGTGACGATAGTACGAACTTACATCTTTTCAGGAGATTTTTGCTATGATATCTCTTAACCAGAAGACCAGAGCAGAGCAATTTCGCCGCCTTCATAGCGGAACTGAGCTTCTTGTTCTGCCCAATGCCTGGGATGCGGCGAGCGCGCGCATATATGAACAAGCTGGGTTTCAGGCCATCGCAACCACCAGTTCTGGCGTTGCCGCCGCGCTGGGATATGCGGACGGTGAGCACATCAGCAGGGAAATGCTCATCGAAACCGTTGCACGCATTACACGAGTGATAACCTGTCCGCTTACTGTTGATATCGAGGCGGGCTACGGCAAGAGTATCGACGAAGTCCTCCAGACCGTGCAAATGTTCATCGCAGCCGGAGCGGTCGGAATAAATATTGAAGACTCGACGAAAGGGCCGGAACCGGCCCTGATAGATACCACATTCCAGGTAGACCTCATCAAGGCAATCCGTGGGCTGGCGTCCTCAATGGATATCCCGCTGGTCATCAACGCACGCACCGATGCATTTCTCCTGAAGGCGGGAGATTCCTCCGAGCAGTTTGAGCGATCAGTGCAACGTGCCAATGCGTACCGGATAGCCGGGGCCGATTGCCTCTTTCCGATTCTTGCAAGGGATGCCAATACAATCCGCAATCTTGTGAAAGCGATCGACGGGCCAGTAAATATTCTGGCCGGTCCATGGACTCCATCTATAGCAGAACTGGCTCAACTTGGAGTGGCGCGAGTCAGCTTTGGAGGGGGGCTTATGAGCGCGGTTTTGGGATACCTACGCCGGGTTGTGCAGGAGCTGCGCACTTCTGGAACGTACACAAATGCAGCGGAGTACAGCCTCTCAGCGACTGAATTTGCAACACTTTTTAGCCAGGATTCCTGATGTCTGCTTAGTCGCGAGGTGACTGAGCGCAACAGCCCAGAACGACGTTGCTAAACAACGCGCTGAGTAGTTACTACTCTCAACCCTTCTAAGCTCAGCTCCAGTCCACACTAAAACTATCTGATGAGCGACCAGGTGTTGCGAGTCCTTCCCCAAAAAGTAAAATTCTAACCCCAAAATAATGACTTTGGCAAAAGAATATGGTATACTTGTTGGCGTTGTATTGTGCAAAATTGCATTGATGGATGAGACAGTCTATTGGCAAACCGCACAAAATACAATAGTTTGTTGGGCAAAAATTTGTTTAATTTTAGTACCCGGAATCGAGAAAGAAACATGGCATTAAGCGATCAGACCCTGGTTTGTCGAGACTGCAACCAAGAATTTGTATTTACAGTAGGCGAACAGGAATTTTACGCCAGTCACAGACTGACAAACACCCCCGGCCGCTGCCCATCGTGTCGCGCTGCGCACAAAGGGCAAGGCGGGCGCGGCGGTTCACGCGAGCCGCGCCAGATGTACACTGCAACGTGTTCTAACTGCGGCAATGAGGCACAGGTACCCTTCCAACCACGAGGAGACAAGCCTGTTTATTGTAGCGATTGCTACCAGGCACAAGGTGCTGGACGGTCTAGCGATCGCGGATCGCGCTGGTAACGCCTATGAGTGAGGTCAGAGTCAACCCCGGCGACTCCTTTGAGCTTGCCCTTAAGAAATTTAACCGCAAAGTTCAACAGGACGGCATCCTCTCCGAGGCCCGCCGTCGCGCTCACTACGAAAGCCCACAGGCCCGCCGCAAGCGTAAAGCAGCAGCCCAGCACCGCAAAATGCGCCGCACTCCGCGCACGTTCTAACTGGCACTAAAGTGAAATTGACCAAAGAGGCTCTACTCGCTCCTGTCTGGAGCGAATGGAGCATCTTTTTGTATGACTCCCCTATAGCAGCCTCTCCAACTCTTCCGCTGTATTGACAGGGGCCAGACACGTAAAATTCTGACAGACATAGGCAGTCGCTTTGCCGTCTTTCAACGGTCGATCAGCCAGCAATGGTACAGCCTGCACGGTCTGCACGGTCTGCTCGGTCTGCGCAGCCAAACTATCAGCAGGATCAGCGCAGGCCAGCACGCTATTCGGGAGATAGCGCCTGTTGATCACCTCCAGAAGTGAAGCGGTATCAGCCCCTGTAAGATGACCCAGGATAGCAAATTCTTTCACAGGTGAAAGTGCGAAATCCAACGCACCAAGCACATGTCCAAAGGCCTGCGGATGCTGCACCATCACATCAGCGATAGGGCGCAGGTAGTCATCCGCGCGCTGGCGATAGCTCTCCTCACCCGTGAAGGCCGCCAGGCGCAGCAATACATCGATGGCAACGCTATTTCCGGCGGGGGTCGCGTTGTCCATGATATCCTTTGGACGGCTGATCAGCGCTTCATGGTCACTTCCCGTATCAAAAAAACCTGTGTTCTGCTCATCAGCAAACAACGCGATCGCCTCGTCCATCAGCTGGCGCGCTTCAGTGAACCAGCGCGCCTCAAAACTCGCCTCGTACAATGCCAGCAGGCCATCTGCCAGAAAGGCATAATCCTCCAGGTAGCCGTTCAAGCGCGCCCGCCCATCTTTATACGTGCGCAGCAATCGACCTGCAACGCGTAACTCCCTCAGCAAGAATTCGGCGTTCTTGCTGGCAACCTGGAGATAATCATCACGCTTCAGGTAACGTGCCGCCTCCGCGAAACTGCGCAGCATCAGCCCGTTCCAGGATGTGAGTATCTTCTCGTCGCGGCCAGGCTTTACGCGCTGCTCGCGGACGCAAAAAAGTTCTGCGCGTCCCTGCTCGAGCGCATCTTCCACTCTTTCTCGCTTCAGCCTGGTTTCTCGCGCTACCTCTTCCACGTCCCGCGTCACATGTAAGATATTCTTCCCCTCGAAGTTCCCTTTCTGCGTCACATCGTAGTACTGCATGAAGAACGCGGCATCTTCCGGCGCAAGCACAGCTTCGATCTCTGCTGGCGTCCACACAAAGAACTTGCCCTCTTCGCCCTCGCTATCAGCATCTTGCGTCGAGTAGAAACCACCCTCGGGCGAGGTCATCTCACGCACAACATAATCCAGCGTCTCTTCGACTATGCGGCGATAGTATGAATTTCCCGTTACAAGGTAGGTATGCAGATAGACGCGGCTGAGCAGCGCATTATCATACAGCATCTTTTCAAAGTGTGGTACGAGCCATTCCGCGTCGACCGAGTAGCGATGAAAGCCGCCTCCCAGCTGATCATAGATGCCACCATTGGCCATTCGCTGCAGTGATGTCTCAACGACCTCCAGTTCTTCCTGCGACTGCTTCTTCACACTCATTTCGCCCTTGTTCCTGTGCTGGTGCACGCACAACAGGAACTCCAGGGACATGGTATTCGGAAACTTGGGGGCGCTGCCAAAGCCACCATTGATAGAGTCGAACTCCGCGACCAACTCTCGGCTGGCACCGCCCAGTAGTTCGAGCGGCATCGTTTCCGCCGGCTCTCCTCCCTGACGACGAAAAGGGCTGCCGCTGCGCTGCTTCAGATAATCTGCTATCTGCGTGGCCTGTTCCTCGACATCCCCACGGCGCTTCTGGTAGGCTTCTGCCATGCTCAGCAGTAAGCGTGGAAAGCCCGGCATAACTTGCTGCCCGTACTGGCGATCACGCGGCGGAAAGTAGGTGCCGCCATAGAAAGGACGGCCATCAGGCGTGAGAAAGACCGTCATAGGCCATCCTCCCTGCTGGGTAATCGCCTGCACCGCCTGCATGTAGATGGCGTCAATATCTGGCCGCTCTTCACGGTCTACCTTTATAGAGACGAAATACTGGTTCATGATGGCCGCGATCTCTTCGTTCTCAAACGATTCACGCTCCATGACATGGCACCAGTGGCAAGCGGAATAGCCAACGCTTAGCAATATAGGTTTATCTTCGCCATCTGCCTTTTGCAGCGCCTCCTCTCCCCAGGGGTACCAATGTACGGGATTGTGCGCGTGCTGTAGCAGATATGGACTCGTCTCATCGATGAGCCGATTTGTATGCTTGTGTTGTCCTTCTATGTCAGGCATAGCCGTTCCTTTCGATGTTAAACAGGGCAATTCTTGTAATCGTCCCTTCACCTGGCCTCCCTGGCATTGTACGACAAGTTCTCGCAAAGAAACAAAGTCTTCACTATTTCTCTTGCCATAAGCGCCAGGGGTAATTTCAAACTCCGTGACAAGTTTCTCACTTGTATGCTAGACTGGAAGAACGCAACAAGCAGGCTAAGACACAAAAGAAAGAACATTGTATGACGATCCTCACCCCGTGGGACGATGTAATCAGTACAGCAACAGCCTATTTGAGCAGCGCCGACCCCGTCATGGCGGCTGCAATTTCAAAGGTTGGCACCTGTACCTTGACGCCCAACCCCGATGTCTTCGAGACGCTCGTCGACGCCATTATCTCGCAACAAATCTCAGTCAAGGCCGCGGACGCCATCATGGCCCGCCTGCGTGCCGCCACCCCCGGCGGTCTTATCACCCCGGAAGCCCTGGTGCAGCTCGAACACGATTCCTTGCGCGCTGCTGGTCTCTCTACGCCAAAGGCCCGCTATATACGTGACCTGACTGAGCGCGTGACAAGCGGTATTCTGGATCTCGCAAAGGTAGAGCAACTCGAAGATGAGGAAGTAATTAATCACCTGGTCGCGGTCAAGGGCATTGGTCGCTGGACAGCTGAAATGATCCTCATTTTCTCGCTGGGACGCCCTGATGTCCTACCTGTCGATGACCTGGGCTTTGTCGAAGGCGTTCGCGAGTCGTACGGCTTAGCAGCACGCCCAACTCGCAAAGAAATGCTAGCCCGTGGCGACGCCTGGCGTCCATATCGCACCTTCGCAACGTGGTATATGTGGGGAGTGCGTCGACTTTCACAACGCAACGAGAGAGAACGGACGCGCATTGTGTCGTTGTAATTGAGTCACGTCATACTATTATAATATATGCATATGGATACACCTGATAATTTCTACGCCATTTTAGGCGTACCAATAGACGCCGATAGCGAAACACTCAAGCATGCATATCGACAACTAGCGCGGCGCTATCATCCCGATGTGGCAGGGCCAGGCGGGGCAATACAGATGAAGCGCATCAATCGCGCCTACGATGTCCTGAGTGATCACGAGAAGCGCTTGAACTATGACACGATCATCGGCGGGGTCATCGACTTTCGCAAAGGCGGGCTAGCGCGCCCTCGTCCTAGACCGCACAAGTTTGACCCGGCAGACGACATCGAGTTCTCAGGCCTCAGCATTTTTAGCACGAAGGGACCGCTACAAATCGGGCCGATCCTACGCACGACGCTCGGTGTCATATCGTCGCTGAGTAGTCTACAAACACCCGCTGGCTTCTGTATCGCCGCTGGCACACTTGATGGCAAAGGGCTGCTCTGGCGAACTGAGAGCAGTGCAGCGCAAACACATTTTATGGCCGATCCGGCGCTGACTGTCGAATCGCTGCGAGCATTGCGCTTCTCCGCTCAAGGCAAGTTGCTGGCAGGATGGGGAAGACTGGGACTCCACATTTGGGACGCCACAGATGGGCACTTGCTCTGGAGCCACCCACTTATGCAACGCGCGGTCTCGGCATATTACTCGCTTGATATGATACTCATAGAAACGCCCGCCGACGCCCAGGAAGCCATAATGGCCCTCCCATTGCTGCCGGAAGATTCCTTTGGACCGCGCGCGCTCGGCGTACGCGCTACCGATGTCGTAAGACATAGCATTGGGGCGTCCCAAAAGTCCCTGAGCAAACCGCTCATCTGTGCCGAAGAAGAGGTGGAGAAACGGCAGTTCTGGGCCATTCGTCTCCGTGCTCTTGCCCAGAATGCTCGTACCTTGCTCACCCTCTCCTGCGCTCACGTTCCAGGAGAAGCAGATGAGATGGCTGTAGTGCGCCGTTGGGACCTTACCGCGCGAACTCGTATCGGCGGTAAACCGCGCCCACAGATCACAGCCTCGATCATCATTGGAAGCTGTGCCGAGTACACTCCCCCTTACGCCATGACCCCCGATGTCACCACTCTGGCACTCGTCTATAGTGACCGTAAAGTGCGCCTCTATGATACAGTCTCTGGTAGGTACAGTGAGGTTCCGAGTGGAACGATGGGTGGCAGTGCAAAATTGGCAATCTCTCCTGATGCGCGTTGGTTAGCCGTTGCGCGCGAGGATAGCGAAGTCAACGAAGGAGTCGTCGACCTCTGGTCCACAGACCAGGGGCAGATTGTGCAAAAATTGTACCATCCCTGGCAGATAAGTGCCCTGCACTTTTCCGCTAAACGCTTCATTGTCGCGCTCACAGACGGTACTATTCAGGTCTGGCAATAACCTTTTGTTGCTATTCTTTTTTCTCATACGTTCGTTATAAAGAGACAATAGTAATCTGTTGCGTTGTTATTTCATGTATGATTCGTTTGTGTAGTTGAATAGACCGGGATGTAATTGAGAACGCTTGGGTTATCTTTATTGACCCGGTCATAAAAAATTGTTTCTACCCCCAAAGAAGCGAGGTAACAGGCACATGCGTGTTTCGGTGATTGTCCCGGTATTTAATGAACAAGAGACTGTGGCTCAGGTCTTGGAGTCACTCTCGCAAGTAACCCTCGATCTCGAGGTAGTGGTCATAGATGACGCATCCACCGATCGCACGTGGGAGATTTTACAGGAACTGCATCAGAAAGAACCTTTCACTACCTATCGGTTTATTCGCCATGACAAGAATCAAGGCAAAGGCGCGGGTTTGCGCACCGGCTTTGGGCTGGTAAGCGGCGACCTGGTGACCGTACAGGACGCGGATATGGAATATGATCCGCAGGACATTCCGACGCTTGTGCGCAAATGGCAAGATGCAACAGATGCAGGGGATAGCAAGGTCGCTGTCTACGGCTACCGCGATCTTTCTGGGCAGAAATTCACGACACGTTGGGGCAATCGTTTCCTCACCACCGTCACGAATATTTTATTTGGCTCCCATATTCACGACATGGAGACATGCTACAAATTGATGCCCGGCGTCTTAGCGCGCGCGCTCCCCATGGAAGGCCGCCGTTTCGAGATTGAACCGGAGATCACCTCCTGCATTCTCCAGGCTGGCTACAAGATTCTCGAAGTCCCTATCAGCTATGCGCCGCGCGTTGCCAAAAAGCTCAACCCCTGGAAAGATGGCTGGCCTGCGCTTGCCATGCTGCTGCGCCGCCGCTTTGGTAAACCTTTTCGCCTTGCTTTACCAGAGACACCCCATAGCACAGAAAACCCTGCTACTGTTGAAGAAGCAGAAACAACCTCTGTCCCACAATAAATGATCTGCCTTGTCATGAGAAGAAGAGAAGGAGGCTCCTGGCAAAATCAGGAGCCTCCTTCTCTTCTTCTCATGGTTTATCAGTCAGTATCCCTCGACATGATATAACAGCTTTAAAGAGCTAAACGTTGCTAACGCGGCTAATGTAGTACTTTTGGGTTAAGGATGTTGGGTGGACGTTGCCCCTGATGGTGAGCGACGATATTATCGCTTGCCATCGTTGCCATTAATGTACGAGTATTGAGTGACGCGCTTGCGATATGCGGCAAGAGCACTGCGTTTTCCATTGTTAACAACTCTGGCTCGACCGCTGGTTCGTTCTCGAAAACATCCAGGCCCACTCCTGCGATCATTTTCATCTGCAATGCTCGTACCAATGCCTTCTCATCGACAATTGGGCCGCGTGCCGTATTAATCAGTATTGCCGTCGGTTTCATCAACTTTAGTTCACGTTCGCTGATCAAATGATGCGTCGCAGGCATATAGGGCGTGTGAACACTCACAAAATCCGCCAGTTGTAGCACTTCATCCATCGGCATGTACGTCATGTGATACATTGCTTCGTCTTCCGCGGATATACGGTTGACATCGTAATAGATAACCTTCATCTCAAAGCCACTGGCACGCTTGCTCATTATTTTGCCAATACGGCCTGCCCCAATAAGACCTAAGGTTGAACCGTGAACTTCAGCACCACAAAAGAGCAGTGGCCCCCACCCTTTGTACTTGCCTGCACGCAGAAATCGTTCCGCTTCAGGAATGCGCCGAGCAGTCGCCATCAAAAGGGCAAAGGCCAGGTCTGCCGTTGTGTCTGATAGTACTCCAGGAGTGTTACTGACTGCTATACTCAGGCGCGCCGCAGCTTCCACATCAATATTATTATAGCCAACTGCCATATTCGCCACTAATTTAAGGCGTGGCGTACTGGCCGCGCAAGCTTCTAAAAAGCTGGCATCGATGTTGTCTGTGAGAAGACTGTAAATATAGTCATGACCAGGACCTCTCCTCAGCAATTCTTCGTAGGTCCAGATAACGCCCTCCTCCATGTTGGCTTCCACATCGCCAATCGCCTCGAGCAATGGATAAGCTGGATCGGGGACTTTCTGCGTCACCAAAATCTTTGGACGTTCTGTCATAATTGCCTCCTAACAATAAAGTTATATAGTATTGTACCATGCCTCGATATGTATCGCCGAACGCCATAAAACTTTGCGCAAGATAGACTTTTAGCGACATTGAGGGTTGACATTTCCTCTCACCTTCCTTATATTGCAGTCATAGAATACAATAGTAAGGAAGATGAGAATAGTATTGCATGACACGATCAGGAACCCTCCTGGCTAAAGAACCAGGACTAAAAACCATTTTTCAAGGTGAAGAACACCCGTACGTTCGCTGTACCGTCGCTGATATAGCAGATCCAGAACGTCATTTTGAGTGTCGTGTACTCGATGAAATTGACATACCTATTGCTATTGGAGAACCTATTAGCCTTGAAGTTATCAAAGTTGTAACTGAGCGTCGAAGTGGCGTAGTGCGATTTGATTGCCGTTTAAGCAAAACACCGACACAAGAATAGATGGGAGCTAAACTATGACCTGCCCTCAATGTAATACTGTTCTGCCAGAATCGGCTACATACTGCCACTCTTGTGGATCACCTATTCGCTCAGTATCATTCTCTTACTTGCCGTCGGGGACCCCTGCGTGGTCTTCCACTATCCCACAAAGGCCCTTAGCCTCGGCAGGCGCTACTGATCAAGCTGTACAGGAGAAGATTTCTCCGACGAAGCCGCTCCCTGCAAGGCCAAAACGCTCGGCTCGCAGCGTCCTTATCATTACCGCACTTTTCATCCTCGTTCCATTGGTGGGCATTGGCGCCACGCTTGGCACGTTGTGGTTCAATGGTGAGATACCCGTTAAGACTGTTAACTCATCATTACACGTGCCGCCTGCGCCAACTCAGCAAGCACAGACACAGCAGACGCCTGGTACAAATGCAGGGACGCCTACAACTCCTGCACAGACAAATCGGTTGCCAACTCCCGTATCGTTTCAAACAGCAACTCTCACGGAGGTTGGCGCCACCTTGAAGTATCCGACCGAGTGGGTAAAAGATGCCCCTCAGTCCACAACCAATAGCGTCTTACTTGCTTTTCACCCGCAACAAAAAAATGGCATCGATCTCTTTGTAGAGCGTTTCACTTCCACCACCTCAGTAAAGCTCACAAGCACGAATGACGTCAATCAGAATAACCTCACGTCAATCCAGAATGCACAGGGCATAACCAACTTTCACACTATCTCATCCTCTTCCACACAGGTCACTGTAGGAGGCGCCCAATGGGATGAACAGGACGCTACCTTCAGCACGACCCAGGGGACAATATTCCACCTCACGACTATCGCGGTTCAACACAACCACCTCTACTATGACATCCTCTTCTACGCTCCTGGAGTCGTTTATAACGAGGCCGTACAAAAGTATTTCCTACCAATGTTGGAATCGTTCCAATTCAAATCTTAGATTTTCCTCAAACAATAAGGAACAAAGAAGTGGCCCGCTATATGCGACGGGCCACTTCTTTGTTCCTTGACAAGATCTAAAGGATTTTACGAACTAGTAATCTGACATCGCCGGAGCAGCCGATTTCTCCTTCTCGGGCAGATCAGTAATCAGAGCCTCAGTTGTCAGGATCATCGCGGCGATACTGGTAGCATTCTGCAGGGCAGAGCGCGTCACTTTCGCGGGATCGATGATACCCGATTCAACCATGTCCTCGTACTTGTCATCAAGCACATTGTACCCGTAGTGATCGTTGTTGTGCTCTTTCTGCGCGCGGCGAACGCCTTCGACAATCACCGAACCATCGCGGCCACCATTAATGGCCAGTTGGCGCAGCGGCTCTTCAAGCGAGCGGCGCAGAATACTTACACCAGTGGCTGCATCACCCGTCAAATTCAACTTATCCAGGGCTGCGACCGCGTTTAGCAGAGCAACGCCGCCGCCCGGGACCATACCTTCTTCGACACCCGCGCGGGTAGCGGAGAGCGCGTCCTCAACACGCGTCTGGCGATACTTCTGCTCAACCTCTGAGCCAGCGCCGACGCGAATCAGTGCCACGCCGCCGGACAATTTGGCCAAACGCTCCTGCAACTTCTCACGATCGTAGTCGCTGGTGGTCTCTTCTATCTGTGCCTTGATCTGGCGGATACGCCCCTGTATCTCTGAAGAATCACCGTGTCCCTCGATAACTGTGGTATCGTCCTTGTGAGAGATAACCAGGCGCGCCGAACCCAGGTCCTCCAATGTCGTGCTATCCAGGCGGCGACCCATCTCCTCGCTGATTAACTGTCCACCGGTCAACACGGCGATATCGCGCAGCATCTCTTTGCGTCGATCACCAAAACCAGGGGCCTTCACAGCCAGGACATTGAGAATACCACGCAGCTTGTTGACTACCAGGGTAGCCAGTGCCTCGCCGTCGACATCCTCCGCGATGATGACGATCTCACGTCGACCCTGCTGTACCATCTTCTCGACGACAGGCAGGATATCCTGTACTGCACTGATCTTCTTATCCGTGATCAGAATGTAGGGGTTCTCGATGGAGGCTTCCATCTTCTCCGCATTCGTTACAAAGTAGGCGGAAATGTAGCCTTTGTCGATCTGCATACCTTCGACATACTCGGTCTCGAAGTTGATACCCCTGGATGCTTCAACCGTGATGACGCCCTCTTTTCCAACGCGATCCATCACGTCGGCGATGAGGTTACCGATCTGATCGTCAGCAGCGGAGATAGAAGCGATCTGTGCAATCTCTTTTTTGTCCTCGACGGGGATTGCTACCGAGCGAATATACTCGACAAGGGCCTCTGTACCCCTGTCAATACCATACTTGAGCTGCATGGGATTGGCACCAGCAGCGAGGTTCTTGAGACCTTCATTAACAATCGCCTGTGCCAGTACAGTAGCAGTGGTGGTGCCATCACCGGCAACGTCATTTGTTCTTGTGGCCGCTTCTTTGAGGAGTTGGGCACCCATGTTCTCAAATGGGTTCTCAAGCTGAATCTCTTTCGCGACGGTCACGCCATCATGGGTCACAGTGGGAGCGCCAAACTTCTTATCAAGCGCAACGTTGCGTCCCTTGGGACCAAGCGTCGTCTTGACGGCTCCAGCTAAAATATCAATGCCCTTTTTTAATGAACGACGGGCTTCCTCATCGAATATCAGTTGTTTCGCCATCGTAATTGTTCCTTCCCTGCAAACTTAGCCAACAATGGCAAGAATGTCATTCTCTTTTAAAACTAAATACTCTTCGCCATCCAGTTTGAATTCCGTACCGCCATATTTGGCAAACAGGACGCGATCACCTTCACGTACATCCATAGCTGCGCGGTCGCCATTATCCAGAAGACGACCACTACCAACAGCGATCACTGTGCCCTCCTGGGGCTTCTCTTTCGCGGTGTCAGGAATAACAATACCGCTCTTTGTGACTTCCTCTTTGGCCGCTGGCTTTACGACCACGCGGTCACCAACAGGACGAATTTTTCCCACGATGTAAACTTCCTTTCATACGTAACAATGTTGCTAAATCGGGTATTTTTCAAAATCAGTCGTGATAATGGATAGTCCCCGCAATATTGGTTGAGCGATACAGCGAATAGTCACAGCTGCAGGGTCCATCGGCGGCACAACCTGTGCAGCAAAAGGTCTTACCCTGTACAACTGTCGGCTGCCAGAGGATATCTATGTCGCAGTTCGCGCAGCGCGGTGGCTGTTGCTGAACACGGTGCAGATATTCGCTATTCTTTCCCTGAAATTGTTTGCCCTCTGCTTCCATATCCTCTTGCCTTGATCGAACTCTCGCTGACACTGCTCGTTCAACGTCTGCTTACAAGTTTGCCACAGAATGTGTTAGAACGACGTAGGAGGAGTATTAGAAAAGTGTTAGAATCTAAGCAATTTCGCTATGATATAATGCATTAGGCAAAAACGCGCAGAGAGGAACACGAAGATGCCCTATATTTCCACCGTCAATGAGCACCCATATCGCGTTGCCACTGGCGAGCATAACCAGCAGCGGGACATCACCATCGATGGGACAGCCTCTATGATCGACTGGCGTTTCATCGCTCCACTCGCCGCTGACGGCAAAGGTCTGGCAAGCGTAGGGGGACGCTACAGCTTGATTATCGCTGGAAAATCATATGAGATATTTGCGCGGCGCATTCGCAAGCCCGATGAAGGCGGCAGTGAAACATACGAGATCACTTGTGGAGAACAGCGCTTCGCGGTACAAGTCGAGGATGAACGCGAGAAAGCCCTCGGTTCAGTGAAATCAGCGCTCGACAGCGGTGAAGCGCAGGTACGAGCCCCCATGCCGGGCCTGGTAATCGGCGTCCCCGTAGAAGTCGGCGCCAGTGTTGTCCACGGCCAAACAGTCGTCGTCCTCGAGGCTATGAAGATGGAGAACGATCTCGCTGCACCTCGCGCGGGTACTATCAAAGAAATAAAAGTCGACCAGGGACAAACCGTCAACCAGGGAGATGTCTTACTAGTAATTTCCGCAGAGCTGTAATTCATTTCTTTTGATTATAACGTTGCATGAATAGCATAACAAAGACACCAACCACAATAATACCCAGGCCAAGTAACAGCGGTACAAAACTATTATGACCAAAAAACTCGAAAAAATCAGTAACCTGGACAGTGATACCGGCCAATAACAGCGTAAGAGCAATAAGCATCGAAGGTCTGACAAGTTGATTTCGCATGTGGTACTTACCTTTATCATCCTGTTTTGAAGCTTCCCCTTCTATTATAGGGCATGAGGCAAGCAAGCCAGGTATTTGCTTGCCTTATCACAACTCCAACCTCTCTTCCTTCATATGATATAATGCCAGTGAAATATGAAGGAGGAAACCCGCGTTGGAGCTACACGAAAGCAGCAATATTGGGGAATGGCGCGACACAACCGCACGCAAAGCCAGGGAAAAATCGACTGAACGACAGGCACAATTTACCACCAGTTCCCATAGAGAGGTGCCAGACCTTGCCAGCGAAGAAGAGCTGCAAGATGTTGACATGCATGCACAACTCGGCTACCCCGGCGAATTTCCCTTCACGCGCGGTATCCATCCCGCCATGTATCGATCGCGCCTCTGGACCATGCGCCAGTATGCGGGCTTTGCCTCGGCCGAGGAGTCGAATAAGCGCTATCACTTCCTGCTCTCACACGGCACCACAGGTCTCTCAGTGGCCTTTGATCTTCCCACACAGATGGGCTATGACGCCGATCATTCCCTTTCAGAGGGCGAAGTGGGCAAGGTCGGTGTCTCGATCTCCAGCCTGGAAGACATGGAGATCCTGCTCGCTGGTCTACCTCTTGATCGCATCAGCACATCCATGACTATTAATGCCACGGCTAGCATTCTACTGGCACTCTACATCGCTGTCGCCAAAAAACAGGGAGTAGAGATTCGCAAGCTCTCTGGCACAGTGCAAAACGATGTCTTGAAGGAGTACATCGCGCGTGGCACCTATATCTACCCACCACGGCACTCGATGCGCATTATCACTGATACGTTCCGCTATTGTAGCGAGAACCTACCGCGCTGGAATACCATCAGCATCAGTGGCTATCACATACGTGAAGCCGGTTCAAGCGCTGTGCAGGAGATTGCCTTCACCCTCTCGAACGCGATCAGTTACGTGCAGGCTGCCGTCGATGCCCGCCTCGATATCGATACCTTTGCGGGTCAGCTCTCCTTCTTTTTCAACAGCCACAACAACCTCTTTGAGGAGGTCGCCAAGTTCCGCGCAGCTCGGCGCATGTGGGCGCATATTATGCGTGAACGTTTCCACGCGCGTGACCCGCGCTCGCTGATGCTGCGTTTCCATACGCAGACAGCCGGTTCGACGCTCACCGCGCAGCAGCCCGACAACAACATCGTGCGCACGGCCTACCAGGCCCTTGCCGCTGTTCTAGGCGGTACGCAGTCCTTGCATACAAACTCTAAGGACGAGGCACTTTCGCTCCCAACGGAGGATGCCGTCCGCATCGCCCTGCGTACACAACAACTTCTTGCCTATGAGACGGGCGTAGCAGACGTCGTAGATCCTCTGGCCGGTTCATATTATGTCGAGTCCTTGACGAACGCTATCGAGAAACAGGCGTGGGACTACATTGAGCAGATCGATGCGCTCGGAGGCAGCGTGCGCGCCATCGAACGGGGTTTTATGCAAGCCGAGATTGAGCAGGCGGCATACGAATATCAACACGCCCTGGAAGAGCAGCGCGCCGTCGTCGTTGGAGTCAACCGCTTCGTTTCAGAGAATGAAGCGCATCCAAACCTGTTGCACGTTGATCCCACGGTAGGCAAACGCCAGGTTGCAAAACTGGCTGACCTGCGCCAGCGGCGCGACAATCAACTGGTACAACAAACGTTGACTGCCCTGGAAGAGGGCGCAACCGGTACAGCCAATCTTCTCCCCTTCATTATTGCCGCCGTCGAGGCCTACGCCACCCTGGGAGAAATCAGTGACGCTATGCGCCACGTCTTCGGTGAGCAACACGAATTTCCAACCAGCAACACCCAGTAAAGATAGAAAACCAATGCACTACTCAAATTCAGAAAATATTACGGAGTCACACGAATATGGTAGGGGCGCACCCCTGTGCTCTCCCTTGCCCTCCCACCTCCAATCTCACTCGGACAGCATCCACCCTGCTCGTGACGCTGAACGCTCCCCCTCGGAGTATAATAGGAGCGTACCCTTGCGGTCGTCCTGGGAGACAGAAGCCCCTATCGGGGTTTTTGATTCTGGCGCGGGAGGGCTAACCATCCTCTCAACGCTCAGGCGAGAATTACCCCACGAAAACTATATCTATTTCGGTGATACCGCGCATTGCCCATACGGCGTGCGCAGCGACGCAGAAATTATCGAATTATCATGCCAGACCAGCCAGTTTCTCATCGATCAGGGAGCCAAATTGATCGTTGTTGCCTGTAACACCGCCTCGCAAGCGGCGCTCAATACCTTACGCGCCTCGTTTTCAGTACCCTTTATCGGCGTAGTACCAGCAGTTAAACCCGCGGCACGCGCTACTAAAAAGGGGCGCATCGGCGTTGCTGCTACCAATCAAGCTGCCAAAGCGCTCTATCTTCGCCAGCTCATTGATGAATTCGCGGGCGGCATCGAGGTCTATGCCGTCGGTTGTCCTGAACTTGTGACTCTGGTGGAACAGGGTGAACTTGATGGTCCTGTCGTTGAAGAAGAAGTACAGCACGCGTTACAACCCCTCCTTAAAGAGGGCGTTGATGTTATTGTCCTGGGTTGTACCCACTTTCCCGCGCTGCGGCCAGTCATTGAACGTATTACAAATCATCACGTTCAGGTTATTGACAGTGGATCGGCGGTTGCCCGTCGTACCCGTTCCGTGCTGGACGCGGAAGCGTTAATTCGTCACGTGGATCCTCATAGCAGCAGTGGTGAACTTCATCTCTGGTGCAGTGGTGATCCGACCGCGTTCAGCTCCGTCGCGAGCAAGTTACTTGGCTATCCCATTGTTGCTGCTCAAAACGGTATATAGCGCCTCTATTCATACATGGAGTATACATGCAGATTACATTCCTTGGTCAAGCAGGTTTATTCATTGAAACGAAACATGGGACAATATTGTGTGATCCATGGTTTAACCCGGCTTACTTTGCTTCGTGGTTCCCTTTTCCCAGCAATGAGGATGTGGATATTGAAAAACTGGGCCGTCCGGACTATCTCTACCTTTCACACTTGCACCATGACCATTTTGATCCTCAGTTCCTGCGCGACCATGTTTGGAAAGAGGCCACGATCCTCCTACCTGACTTCCCACTGGACCTGCAAGAGCGCGCTCTACGCGATATCGGCTTCACGAAGTTCATCTACACAAAAAACTGCGAGACGGTCGAGATAGCTGGCCTGCGCCTCACTATTGTGGCAATGGTCGCTCCCATCGATGGCCCGCTCGGCGATTCAAGCCTGATTGTTAACGATGGCGAAATATGCATCTTTAATCAAAATGACTCGCGTCCCATAGATTTAGACATTCTGACTCAGTTTGGCCCCTATGATGCCCACTTCCTGCAGTTCTCCGGCGCCATCTGGTATCCTATGGTCTACCAGTTCCCGGAAAAGATGATGCAGACGCTCGGCCGCAAAAAACGTGAGAATGAGATGGCACGTGCACTGCGCTATGCCCAGCAGATCAATGCATCTTTCATCATTCCATCCGCCGGACCGCCCTGTTTCCTGGATGACGAGTTGTTTCACTTCAACGATTTCGATCGCGACCCTACCAACACGTTTCCTGACCAGCCAGTCTTTATTGACTATATGCAGGAACATGGCTCCGACAAGGGACGCTTGATGATTCCTGGCAGTGTTGCCACCTTCAGCAGTAGCAACTGTACCGTATCTCATCCACTTCCTGATGAGCAGGTACAAGCCATTTTCACGCAGAAACGCGCCTATCTCGAAGCCTATCAACAGCGCAAGCGACCCGTCATCGAGGCCGCTAAGGCAAGCTGGCCCCGTGGCCAGGTCGACATTCCCTCATCGCTGCGCGATTGGTTCGAGCCTCTGCTGGAGACCGCCGATCTCACCTGTGTTGGCGTCAACGGGCGTCTGCTCATCGACTGTGGTGAGCAAGCGGTGGTTGTGGATTTTCAACAGCGCAAGGTCTACCCCTGGAACAATGAAGAGTGGGAATATCGCTTCCAGGTTGATCCCGCGCTCATCGAGTCCAGCATCATTCGACACGTCGAGGACTGGGTCAACGACCTCTTCCTCTCTTGTCGCTTCAAGGCAGAGCGCAAGGGACCATACAACGAATACATCTACATCTTCTTTAAGGGCCTCACGCCTGAACGCATCCAATATATTGAAGGTTACTACGCGGAACAAACACCGGAGCACCAGTTCTGGGAGAGTAACGGCTACCGTATCCAGCGCCGCTGCCCACATCTCAAAGCCGATCTGATGCACTTTGGCAAGATAGAGGACGGCATCCTCACCTGTACTATGCATGGCTGGCAATTTGAACTGGCCACCGGCAAGTGTCTCACCTCCGATGACCGCAAACTCTTTACGCAGCGCCTCGACAAAGATGGCAAGCCGACAGGTGAAGAGCAACAACAAGAGTGGGTCAAGCCTCCTGCTCTCAAGTGCAAACACTGCTGGTATGTCCCACCGCAAGAAAACAAGGTATAAGGGCATAAAAACTCAAGTGCGGCACATCTAGTGCCGCACTTGAGTTTTTATGCCCTTATCTTCAAGCTGCCGTAGGACGTAACAGCGACCGTACCCCCATCTCTTCCGGTTCTGCCGAGATTTGTGCGAGCAAGAAATGAAGCACCTCCGGCGTATTGATCTGCTTAACCTTTTGCTGCGCCATTTCGCCAAGTGCTGGAAATCGTACCTTGACCACGGTTACTATTGCACTCCGCAGGGCTTTTACTTCACCTTCAGTTTTGCTCTCAACCCGTATCTTTTTTACTTTGGGGTGCTCTTCCCATAGAGGATCGTACATCTCTAACTCCTTTTGTATCTCCTCTTTCTCTGCAGGAGCAATTGTTTCTGTTCGCTCCAATAGTAGTTCCATCCAGACGAACTGTTGCGCTAAGGTTACTTCATCGTCCCGGTAAAGAGTTGCTAACTCGTCCATGACCTGCTTCATCATTACACGGTTAGTACCACGCATTGTTGGTAACAAGGGGTACATACATGTAATATGCTCTCGCACATAGTGTTCAGCCTCCTCCTGGAACAACGGTAGTTTCTCAAAATGAAACGTAATAATGTTCTTCTTTCCGTTCCCGCTGTTTATCACTAAAGGAGATTCAGCTACTGTTGTACGAAAAGGATAAACGATCATTGATATTACAGGTAAGTGATGATCTCTATAGAGTACAGCATTATAAATAAGTAAACGAGAAAGCATATATGTGTCAGAACCAGACTCAAACTCTACATTAAAGATACTATCTTCGCCAAGATATTTGCCCTTAAATACCTTATCCGCGCGCATTGTTGGTCTGACAATTTCAACGTCTAGTGTTTCTTCATAGATGGCCCCTGGAATGAACAGGGGCAATACATCCCGTGCTTCCTTTCGTATCCAGTCTTTGAAAGTCGTATCATACTGTTGCGATGGTTGCTGAGCTCTAAAACGTTTCCTCCGAGGTGTCGCCACAATGTATTCCCCCTACCCGCTTTTGCCCTAATCATAACATGCCTATGCAATCTGAACAAGTATAAAAGGCAAGGGATTCTCCGAAGAAGAGGGTGAGAGAGAGGGGTGCAATCCAGTGCACCCCTCTCTCTCACTCTCTTCTTTGCAAAACAGGAACTACTTCCCCCCACCACCAGCGACACCAGCCCGCTCAGGCAGTTGTGGCGTTGGACTCTCCATGCGCTGCGCGCGGATCGAGGGTGCTTGCGCACGCCGCGTCGTGGCCGTGGTAACCCGTCCTACAATCCAGATGAAAGCGAAGAGCATAGCCCAATTGAAAGCAGCTGTCACCGTCAGGAAAACGAAATTGGTCAAATTCCCCAACCCCAAACTGCTGACCACCAGGTAAATCAAACCCGTCAGTAGAATATTGACCAGCGTTACCGGGATCAGGATCAACCACGCGAACTGCATCAACTGGTCGGCGCGCAAACGCGGTAGCGTACTGCGCACCCAGATGAAGACAAAACAGAGCAGGTACACTTTGGTAACAAAGTAAGCGACCGCCAACAGATTACCCAGCAATCCCCAACCGGGAGAACTCAGGCCGAGCAGATAAGACACACCAGGACCACTCCAACCACCCAGGAATAGATACGTCGTAATCGCTGAAACGATCGTCATATTGCCATACTCACCGAGGAAGAACATCGCCCAGCGCATACCGCTGTACTCTGTGAGATAACCCGCCACCAGCTCTGATTCTGCCTCTGGTAGATCAAAGGGAGGGCGATTCGTCTCAGCCAGGCCACAAATGTAGTAAATGACCAGCATCAAAGGCTGAATCAAGAAGAACCACGCCCATGGTGTAAAGCCCTGGAATAAGAAATCTAAGATCCCGATTCCCGTTGGACGCCACACATTCTGGAAGTCCTGGATGTCTCTGATAGCGATAGTTCCGATACCTACATTCCCTGGATAGCCTGAGCCTGGGGTACCCGCCAGGACGCTTGTCAACATTATCACGCCGACCAGAGCCAGCACCAGGGGCAGCTCATAGGAGATCATCTGCGCCGCCGAACGCATACCCCCCATCAAGGCGTACTTGTTGTTGGAGCCCCAACCCGCCATAATGACGCCGATCACGTCGATCGAACTCATGGCTACGTAGTATACAATGCCAGTAGCAAGTACGACGCCCGGCAGACCTACATAAGGCGACAAGGGAATAACCGCGAAGGCCGCAATGATCGGTGCCAGGAAAACCGACGGCGCAAAGAGAAACAGCGCCTTGTCAGTCTGCGTGGCATGGATATCCTCTTTCAAGAGCAGTTTGCCGACATCAGCGACTGTTTGTAATAGCCCCCATGGCCCGGTATGTATTGGCCCAAGACGATCCTGCATCCATGCCATTATCTTGCGTTCGGCCAGGACCAGGAGCGCTGCACTCGTCATAACAAAGCCAAAGAAGGAAAGAACTGCTACAATGAATTGCAGAAAGCCCCAGGAGAAGATGATCCCCCCTAGCTCGCTCAAAATATTGTCACCAGATACAATTGAGAAATGCATAAGACAACTCCTGTCAATCATCGACCAACTACCGATCCACCTCTCCAAGCACAATATCCAGGCTGCCTATAATCGCCACAACATCACTCATTTTATGGCCGCGCAACAACTCGGGCAGTATCTGCAAATTGACAAAGGAAGGGCCACGCAGCTTGGCGCGCCAGGGATATTCACTGCCATCACTGATAAAGTAGACCCCTAATTCGCCCTTGCTACCTTCGATGGCGAAGTACGTCTCACCGCGCGGTGGCCGAAGCGCAATTGGCGTACGTGTGCAAATCGCTCCTCCTGGCAATTTGTCGATCGCTACACGACAGAGGCGAATACTCTCCCAAATTTCCTGGATACGCACCTTGTAGCGCGCGTAACAGTCACCTTCCTGGCGCACCTGTACCTTCACCGGCACCTCGCGGTAGGCCATGTAAGGACGATTAACGCGTAGGTCCCAGTTGACGCCACTTGCGCGCAACATCGGTCCGGTCAATCCATATGCAATAGCCTGCTGTGGGTCTACATAGCCGATGCCCTGCGTACGCGCCTCAAAGATCTCATTCCCAGTTACCAGCATTTCCAGTTCGACCATGTTCTTTTCAAACTGGTCAAAAAAAGCTTCACACTCTTTGAGCCAGTTCTTGGGGAAATCATGCAGGACGCCTCCGACACGCAGATAGTTCACATTGAAGCGGCTTCCAGCCAGGGCCTCAAAGAGCGAAAGGATACCTTCACGATCACGAAACGCCCATAGGACGGGTGTAAATGCTCCCAAATCCACCAGGTAGGTACCGACTGCGACGAGGTGACTGGCAATACGCTGCATCTCACCGGTCAATAGACGAATATACTGCGCTCTCCTTGGCGCTTCGATGCCCATCAATTGTTCGACTGAACCAGCATACGCGATCTCATTCAGCAAAGGAGAAAGGTAGTCCGCGTTATCCATATAGCGGATACCTCCCATGATCGGACGATTCTCCAGGATTTTCTCTATTCCCCGGTGCAGGTACCCAATGACCGGAGTACAGTCTAATACGGTCTCTCCTTCGAGCTTGAGCACCAACCGCAAAACGCCGTGCGTGCTGGGGTGTTGTGGACCCATATTCAATAACATCTCTTGCGATGTGATGCCTTCCGGCCCGTCTCCCTGCATCAGATTAACATTTGTATCTTGATTTATCGCCATGGGCTACCTCTTAATTAATCTTTAATCTGTATAAAGCTTACCTTTGTCTCAGCATTAGTAACTTGCGAACGCGCACCCCCACGCTAAACGTCCAAAGCAACGCCATCAATACCGCCATTCCGGCAAACAACACGTGGTTTGCCTCCCTTGAAAAAACGAAGAAGGAGAAGGCCATACCCCAGCAGCCTAGCGCCACCAGTGCTGGCCAGATGAGACTCTCCGGTCCCCGCACTCTCGGCGACAAAAATGGACGATTGGAAGAGCGTACTCCTCTCGTCGTCGCTGGCCTCACACTACTCCCGCTACTATGTACTGTTGTAGGAACACTCTGCGTGCTCTTACCCAACGATCCCTTCTTACGTTTCCTGGTTTTGGGCATTGCCTTGGCTCACCTTCACTGCGCCTGCTTGCACATCTACTTCTATCTACTTCTCTTTTGCCTTCACATCTCTGCCTAAGATTGTTTTCCCAGCTGATGAGACGGTACTCTCCTGGTTAAGATCCTCATTATGTCCCTCAAAGGAGTGCCCGAAGGTTGGCGTTCCCGGGTGCAAGCGCTCCTCCATACCCTGGCCTAGCTTCTTCTGCACCACGTGCTCAACGCCTTTTTGCTGGTATTTGCCCGCGACCGCCATATTGGGATCGACCTGCGTCGTGGCACGATCCTTCACCGTCATGGGCACCTGGTGGAAGCTCTTGAGCAGTGGATATCCCTCGAAATCATCATCTAGCAGCATCCGTCTCAGGTCTGGATGCCCGGCGAACTTGATCCCGAAGAGGTCATAGGTTTCACGCTCCAGCCAGTTAGCGGTTTGCCAGACAGAAACAACACTATCCACCTCTGGCTTCTCTTGCTCCAGCCTCACTTTCAACTGCAAGAGCTGGCCTCGTGTCGTTGAACGGACATGATACACTGTTTCAAGATGATCGAGCATATCAACCCCGGATATACAGCTTAACAGGTCAAACCCTAGCTGGTCGCGCAAGAAGCGGCAAACGGCCACCAGGTGCGTCCGCTCGATCTCCAGACCAAGAAAATCACCTTTGATCGTCTGCGGCGCAACCGCTGCGCCCGTTATCTGCGCAATAGGCGCCAGGTCGCGGGCAAGCGCAGCATTCTGGTCGCGGTATCCCCGTGTCTCGGTCGGGATATTGACACTTTTTGAATGTGGTATTAGATCCATCGAGTAACTCCCTTGCGCCAGGCGTATGCCAATCCGAGCGCGAGAACAACGATGAAGAAGGTAATCTCAAAAAATCCAAAGAAGCTTAATTGCTTGAAAATGACAGCCCAGGATATGATGAAGACAATATCTACATCAAAAGCTACAAAGAGCAGAGCAAAAATATAGAATCCAAGCGGATACTGTACCCAGGCATTGCCGATAGGGGTTTCACCTGATTCATAGGTCTGCAGCTTCTCTTTGGTTCTGCTATGGGGTGCTATGAGATTCGCTATAATCGTCGCCAGGATGACAAAGCCAAATCCAGCGGCAAATAATATCGCGGCATATAAATAAGCACTATTGATCGGTGTCGACACGCGCCTTCCTCCAAATCGTAGCCTACGTTATCGTCTTAAAGGCTAGAGAATCCTGTCTTGATTATAGCACAGGGAAGAAGATGCGACAAAGATATGAAGTATTTATAAACTCAACTTCATACAGGCGGCCACTGTGGCGACTCCGGCCTCGCCAGCAACTGCACTCCCGTCATCCCCGTGCGCTGCGTAGCCTCGGTGATATGCACTACGATCACGCTCACATTGTCTTCACCACCGCCCTCTAGCGCCGCTTTGATCAGCGCATTTCCCGTCTGTGATGGATCAGGAACGGTATTCAGTATCTGCTCAATCGATGGGTCGCGAACCATATCCCAGAGGCCATCGCTACATAACAGCAATTTATCTTCCGGTTGCAGCACTACCTTGAATGAATCCACGTCCACCATCGGTTTCTCACCTAAACTGCGGTAGATCTGGTTGCGCTTGGGGTGCGTGTAGATATCGTCGGGCTGGATAATACCTGCATCGACCAGGCTCGCGACCACGGAATGATCGTTGGTGATTTTCGTCAGGCCGCTGGGCTTGCGGTAGAGATAGGTACGGCTGTCACCAACATTTGCTACATACGCTGTTGCCCCAACAACCAGGGCTACGGTAATCGTCGTCCCCATATCGGCTCGCTGCTCCATATTGCGTTGATGAACCGCCACGTTGGCATGTTGCACGCCATCCACCAGGATCTGCACAAGCGCATCATCGTTCAACGGATCATTTCCCGAAATCTTCGGTAATACTTCTTCGCTGATGATTTGGATCGCCAACCTACTGGCATCCTGTCCCTTGGCATGACCTCCCATTCCGTCCGCCACTACAAACAGCCCGAATTGCTGCGTCTGCGAATCGTGCACTCGCTCTCCCTGCGCGGCAAAAAGGCTATCTTCATTCGGCTTATGTTGCCGTTTGATACCAGGGTTGGAACGTGTGCCTACCACCAGGCTCATATTGCGACCGCTATAGCGCTCTATCGGAAGCTGGACATTCCTTGCCATCTCCCCCGAATAGGGCTGCGTCTTCTCCAGGTCTGCCTGTCCAGTTTTGAGTTCGCTTGGCGACATCTCCCTCGTCGGCTGATCATAGATTGAGCTCGATGGCACCAATCCAGCCGGTACAGGTTGAGGAGCCGAACCAGCGGGTACCTGCACCGATTCCTGCGGCATTGCTAGATGCACATTCGAGCCAGAATCTGAAAGTACCAACGGGGAGCGGCACTGCGAACAGAAATTATCGCTGGCATTCACTGGTCCTCCACAATTCGGACAGCGGAAATCTGAATTTGGCTGAGAGTGAAGGTTCGCGCTATTCGCCGGACCGTTCGCGTTAACCACTGCCGGTTGTAACGCCTGTTGTGCTTGCTGGCTCTGTACTTCCTGCACAGCCTTCTGCTCCGCCGCGGCCTGTTCCTTTTCAAAAGTCGCCAATTCTCGACGGTGCCGTACCCGCCTTCGTATCACCATCACAATGATGAACACCAAAATCACAATCAGCAAGATTGTCCCGCCAATAATCCTGGGGAACCATGCAAAAATCACGTCAGGTATCACAAACGGTCCCACGTGGTTCGCTGGCGCGGTGGAAATACCTACAACCGTCGGTGTCTGGTTTGGCCGCGAAGATGGTGTGGGAGTCACAAAAGATTTGACTTGTGGCAGCTTCAAAAAGGCCGTTGGTGCCTGAAATTGCGGATTGGCTGCCCCCGCTCTGATAAAGTCGGACTCGGCAGAAATAAAATCTTTGCTATAAAAGGCAGTAATACCCTGGTTCCAGTTGTCATGCAGCACATTCGGGTTCAAGGGTTGCAGTGGCGCTGGTGCGATGATCGCAGCGACGAACGTCCTGATCGACTGCCCTGTGTCAAGTTCCTTCGTATTTAGATCCAGCAACTGCCCGGTGCTGCTCACAATGGGCATACCTGGCTCATTTTTAGGATCGTTGGGGACAGCCTGGGTCGGCGTGAGAAACTGCGCCGCTTGCTCCACACTGATAGGAGGCGAGGCAGCTACAGAAGCTGTCAGCTCGACACCCTGCGGACCGGGAGCCGCCTGATCTGCTTGCGCCATATCAATAAACGGCTCGAGCATCGGCGTATGGAAAGGCACCAGCACGGCACCTTTAGCACAAGGATTTGAGTCCTGGCAAGCAATCGGCATCGTCGTCGCTCCATCGGAACACGCCCCTGATCGGCACTGCAGGGATTTCAAGGTCTGCCCGACCGTATTCAAGGTATACGCGTTGTTCAGATAGATCTGGATACTGTTGAGCTGTTCCATCGGTTTCCCCGCTCCACATGAGATACCGTTCGGATCAATCAGCGATCCATCCGTCAGCACCCAGTTGCTGAAAGCTGGGCTGCCGGGAGTTGCTGCCCAGCTTCCTACCAGCACGCCGAGACCCGTCATAGAACGGGTACATCCCGCAACCGGCACCACAGGAGTATATCCTACGACCAGTCGTACTACAGAGACGCTTGCTCTGTCCAACGCTTGCCCATTGCCAAATTGATAACCCCCATCCCTCGCTGAAGCGAAGGTGATGGCAGGCCACATCAACCCTTGAGCAATGAGCACCCCAACGACTAGTAACAGTACATAGAAGCCATTGCCTCTTGGCGACGTAGATTTTAAGCAATACCTACTCATTTGTTTGTTCTCCCCTCTTCTCATCTTCCCAATCGGCTCCTTATACGTAATAGCACCTGTTGTGCAGCAGGGATCATCGGTACCACATAGGAACACTCGCGTTCAGCGTCGATCAATTTCCCTTCATTCTCGTAGACCTGGCTTAAAAGAAATCGCGTCTGATGGTCAGCCGAGTTGATCGTCAGCACTGTCACAAATGCCCGCTCCGCTATCGGAAACTGACTCAAGCGCCAGGCAAGCTGCCCAACCTTCTGGTGTAGCAACGGTTGTTTTGGTGCAAAGCGCGCCGCCTCTTGATATTCCCGTAAGGCAGGCTCAAGCTGGTTCGTATCCTCATAACACTGGGCTAAACGCTGGTGGGATTCGACGTCATTGGGGTTCAAGCGCAGCGACTGCGTATAGGCAGGAATGGCCTGGAGAGGCTGTCGGCGTAAAAAGAGAAAGACATCTCCGATAAGTTTATGTGTCTCCGCGTCGTTTGCATTAAGTTGCAGTGAGCGATTATATGCCTGCAGCGCTCGATCAATTTCGGCAGGTCTGCGACGGGCAAAGACCTGTCCAAACGTTCGATGTACCAGCGCGTTATTTGGTTCTAGCCCATATGCCTGCTGAACGGCCGCGTATGCCTCTTCAATGCGGCCCTGATTGATAAATCCTATCGCAGAGGTGATATATGCGCCGCCGGGACCGGTGGTCGTATGTCGCGATGGATTGCTCGGCGTATTACCATTCGGCGTCTGCGGGTTGACCAGGCGCGACTGCCCTTGCAGAGGTATCGCTCCTACTAGAGGAACAACAGTAATAGATGGCAAATTAATGATGGCCTTCTCCATCTCACCTGCATTGATCCAGCGCTGCTCTATAGTTGGAGACAATGCCCTCATAATCACCTGCTCAAAGGCAACGGAAATATCTGGCCGCAACGTGCGAATAGGCGGGAATGAGAAGATGCTCGGTTTATTGTTGGCCGCGTCATGATGGGTAAGTATGCGATAGATCGTGGCCCCTAACGCGTAAATGTCGCTACGTGGCTCCGGCATCCCGTGCAACTGCTCTGGAGGAGCATAGCCAATGGTCATGATAATCGTCGATTGCCGTTGTGTCTGGAAGGTACGAGCAATACCAAAATCAATGAGCTTCACCTCGTCACGCTCTGTAACCATAACATTTGATGGCTTGAGATCGCGGAAAATAATCGGGGGCGTCTGGCGATGGAGATAACTCAGCACGCTGCATACCTGCTGTCCCCAACTGCGCGCCCGTGCCTCTGTTACACCCCGCGCACCATTGTTTCCCACCACGTTCCCTTCCTTATCCAGCACCTCACCCAGTGTATGGCCCTCAATAAAATCCATCACCAGATAGTGCTTCCCACCCTCGACAAAGAAGTCACGCACGCGCGGAATGCAGGGATGATTAAGGTCAAGCAGCAATGTCGCCTCGCGCTCAAACCAATCGACCGCCTGCGTGCGTTCGCTATCGCTCTGAAATTCGTCCAGCATCTCCTTCACTGCGCAGGGACGATTGAAGCGCGTATCTATCGCACGATACACCGCTCCCATGCCCCCGGCTGCCACCGGCTTTTCAATCCTGTACCGTCCCACCGAGAGAATTGTGCCAGCAGCAAGGCGGCGCTGGCTCCCTCCACCACCCGAACCAGGACTGGCAGGTTCCATCCTGGAAGAGTTTGACAGTGATAGAGGTAGCACTCTATCGGACTGAGGCGTCGCGGGATTACTTATAGACGCTGCTTTATTAGGATCAGACGAATAATTGCTCGACATATATATACACCGCTCTTATTATTACTGCCTGAACTCCGCCTCCACATAGAATAAAGTAGTTCCTAATCCTTTTCGGAGTCCAAGGAAACTTTCAATCCTTCAATCCTTATTGCCCTATATTTCTTATGTTGGGCGCATTATAACATATTCGTAAAAAATTGAACAATACGCAAAAACTCTCTCTTGTAATGCGATTCAAGCCACATTCCGTTCGGCTTTCGCTTCTTCAAATTGAACGCGCAATCACCTGATTTTCAACATGCCAACTTCCCTACTCCAACAGACTTCCCAATGCACGGATATACCTATCAGCCGACCTCAGCACAGCATTTTTGGCATCTTCAGCAACAATAGTGTGAAACCAGGCGCCATAAAGTCTTTCGAAATCATAGCGCGAGACAACATCACGCATCCTCTTCACCTCTGCCGCTGGCAGCGGGATCAGGTTCGGATAGCTGTACATAAAGCTCACCCAGCGGCGGTCAGCCACAACTTGTATGATGTCTCCCGCGAGCAAAAGCCCTTGAGACTCCGCTCCACTTGCCCAGTGCAAGACCGTACCACCCGCGAAATGTCCTCCCAGGTGTATCAAAGTAATACCGTCCAGTAGGGAAAAAGTCTCGCCTGACCAGAAGTTAATACGCTTGCTCGGCCTCATTACCCACTGTCTATCCGCCTCGTGCAAGTAAACAGGTATATCGAATCGATCAGCCCAATCCACCATCGCACTATAATAGTGTGGATGAGAAATGGCAATCGCTTTCAGCCCACCTGACCGCTCCACTTCCTCTATAGTATCCTCGTCCAACAAACTGATACAATCCCACAATATATTTCCCTGCTCCGTTTGCACTAGCAGCGCGCGTTGTCCAATTGCAAAGCCAGGCGTCGAGCCAATGCCCTTTAGCCCCGCTTCGTGCTCTTTCACAGTGTTGCGAAAACCCTCGGCGTGCAGCCTGGATTGCGTCGTCCATTTCTGTCCCTCGTAACCCACGTATTGACGCTGGTCAAGACAGATAGGACACTCGCGAGGGGAATCCTCGCTCTCAGCAAATTGCGTACCACAGGTCGTACAAATCCAATGTTCCATGTGACTCGCTCCTCCTTAGTAATGCTCCGCGCTTTTTGTTTACTCTATCTCACTATACGATAATGATCTATTCCTGACCCTGTACAAAAGTCGAGTTTGCCCTCTCTCTCATAATTTGTGGTAGCATACATGATGTTGGGGCGCACTTCATACTGAAGTTTCAACATATATGCATTGCAAATAGCAACAGGAGCAACCAAGGATGCCACATTACGACTATAAGAAGGACTTGAGATCGTGCTACCACGCCCTCTTCATCCTGCTTGCTCCCTTCCTCGCCCTCTTGCTCTTTTCACCTCCCGTTCACGCGGATGGCGGTTTCCCTATCATTGGTGTGCTACACGCGGGCCAGCGGCCAGAAGGCATTGCTGTAGACACACGAACGCATATGGTCTATATCGCCTACGAATTTCCCAGCTTCGTGGTTGGTTTTGACCCCATTCGTGGCAAAGTGCGCTGGAAGGTCGCGACTGGAGATTCAGCTACCGATGTTCAGGTGGATATTACAAATCACCATGTCTACGCGATCGGCATTGCCAGAAATGGAAAGACAGGATCTTTCACTGTTTTAGATGGAGGAAGTGGTAAAATTCTCTTCAACGCCAGCACAGCCTCTGGCGATGATGGGCTTGCCTTTGATACACAACGCCAGCGGGTCTATGTATCGAGCAGTGATGCTGGTATCATCGATGTCTTCTCGCTAACGACCTCACCCACCGGCAAAATCGATGCGCTATTCTCGACCCTCAAAGTTGGTTCGCATCCTCAGGCTATTGGCGTAAACAGCCGCCTGGGTCGGCTCTATGTTGGCGATAAAACCGCACACACAGTCACAGTCATTGATGAAGATAGCAGTCGCACTCTGGCAACTATTCAAGTCGCAGCTGAACCTGTACAACCTTTAAGTGTGGACGAGACGAGTGGCCTAGTCTACGTTGTCTGTTCAACGGGCCAGGAATTGGACGTCATCGACGGTCATACCAATAAGGTTATCGCGCGCGTTCCCGTCTCCCCTTACCCTGAAGGTATTGCCTCCAATACGGCTACTGGACGTATCTATGTGGCCGGTGAAGGGAACAAAGAATCTACTTTTAATGATGTAAACTCCGGTACGACCATCACAGCTATAGATGGCCAGTCCTTCGTAGTGCTGGGCACATTGCAAGTAGGACGCGCACCAGATGGTGTGGCCTCTGATCCTGCGTTGCGTCGTATCTATGTTGCTGTAGAGAACAGCGACGCAGTCGTCGAGATCAGCGATTCGCCCAATCTCCCTCTTCAAGCTGCTCCGAACTATCATCAGACAGCCGCTATTCACCAGGCCATTTTACTGCTGCAAGAGGCAACGGCCATTACCGTCATCTTGATGATCCTTACCATTATAGGTGCTACCCTGGGCGCCCGGTCACGGCGTTGGCGTGCGCCGGAAATCCCTCAAATTCCGCCAGGCGGCGTGTCGTCTCACTTAGAGCAGCGTACCCCTCCCGCGTAAGATAGGCTATTCCCGTACGTTTCAGAAAATCGTATACCGATGTGCAGGAGTATGTATGCGCAAAACCACCAGTAGGCAGGACCGCATTCGTCCCGACGCAGTAATTCCCTATACAGAACGGCGTATAGGGACCAATCAGAATTTCGCCCGCGTTTTTGAGTTGCGGCAAAAGCGCGAACGGCTCGCGCACCTGCACCCCCAGGTGCTCCGGGGCATACTCATTGACGAAAGTAACCGCCTCGCGCATATCCGCCGTTAGCACAATACCGCCGGTCCCCTCTGTTCCTTCAAAGACGGTGCGACAAAAATTTTGTCGCCATTCTGGCAGTGCCGCCATCTTGCCCGGCAGCAGAGCTAGCACTTCCTCGGTCAATGCTCGACTATCCGTGACAAGTAGGCTGGAAGAATCAGGCCCGTGTTCAGCTTCAATCAGCAAATCACGCGCGATCAGCTCTGGATCAGCCGCTTCGTCGGCCAGCGTAATGGATTCACTTGGACCCGCTGGCAATCCGACATCAACCGTTCCATAGAGCAATCTTTTGGCGGCTGTAACAAATCCGCTGCCAGGTCCCGTAATCTTATGCACGCGACTAATACTGGCCGTTCCATAGGCCAGCGCAGCAATCGCCTGCGCGCCACCAACGCGATAGATTTCGTGAACGCCACACAGGTCAGCAGCCACCAGCGTCGCTGGATCAACTTCTCCACCCGGCCCAGGCGGCGTACAGACAACGATGCGCGGTACCCCCGCGATTCTGGCGGGCGTAGCCAGCATGTACATCACCGAAGGAAACGCTCCCTTTCCCCGCGGCACGTAGAGTCCCACACTGCTAATCGGCGTGATCTTCTCGCCCGCTATCACACCAGGAGCCACCTCTGTAAACCACTCTTCGTGTGGCATCTGTTTCATATGAAATGTGCGCACATTAGCAATTGCCTGTTCGATAGCTTCACGCACTGCTGCGTCCAGCGCCTGGTGGGCGTGTTCGATCTCAGCGCGGCTCACCTGCAAACGATCAGGCGCCAACTGGACATGGTCAAATCGTTCAGTGAATTCCAGCAGCGCCTCGTCGCCGCGCTGGCGCACACCCTGTAAAATAGGTCGCACGCGTTCGGTCAGCTCCTCGATCTGTATCTCAGCCCGGCGCAACAACCTGGTACGTTCCGCGCCGCTCATGGAAGAGAGTTCGTAAAAATGGATCATGTGTTCCTTTGTAATCCCTTTCCAGCTTTATCGGCCTGCTGTGCTGCCGCGATATCCCCCTTCATCCAACGCGCGCCAAAGATGCCCACCAGCCCGGCCACGATAAGCGTCGGCACACAGGTAATCAGCAGCGCCAAACTCAAGTCGCCACCTGCCATATTATGCGCGAAGTGCCCCCCGTGCGTCGGGTCAAAAGCTTTGGCAAGCACGCCTATCAGCGATGGGGCGAAGGCATCGCCTAGCAGGTGCGCGAGCAGCAAAGATACCGCTACCGCCGACGCGCGTAAAACAGATGGCACTACATCTTGTGTCGCCGCTGTACTGGGGCCGTTGTAGACATTGATCAGCATGGCAGTGATAAAAAAGGACGCTATGAAGATAGGGACGCTATGAATGGTGATAGCGAGGGCAAAAGCAGGCGCGCTGAGCAAGAAGCCAATGCCGCATACCAGTACACGAGCACCGGCATAACGCCTGTTAAGAGCGTCAGACATATAACCCCCTATCAGCAAACCCACAATACCCGCGATGACCACTACACCCCCGGCGAGAATACTCGCAAAGCCCGAACTCAGACCAAGCGTATCTTTTTGCTGCAGGTAAATGGGCAAGTAGACCACTGCCGCCCCCTGGGAGAAGAAGGCGAAGATCTGCATCACAATCAATACCACCAGTGTTCTGATCTGAAACAACCGGCCAAACTGACTGAACACATTTTTGGGCACCGCGGCTGCGTGCGGAGCATCGACCACCTCCACTTCGTTCACAGCGGAATGCGGATCAACTTCTATCGCCTCTTCATCTGCCTGGTTACGCCGTGGTTCGCGCAGACGATAGGCTAAAAAGGCGAGCACCAGGCCAGGAATACCGGTAAAAAGGAAGGCAACGCGCCACATACCATAACCGAGACCAGCTATAACACCACCCGCGATAAAGCCAATCATCAAACCAATCAACGATCCCGCCGTCCAGCGACTCATCACCTGCGCCCGCTTTGTGCGGCTATAGTAGTCACTCAGCATGGCCGTACCGGCGGGATAATAGCCTGCCTCACCTATACCAAGCACCATACGTGAAATGAAGAGGCCCCAAAAACCGCTCGCAATGGCAGTAAACACCGTCGCCAGGCTCCAGACCGTCACACAGATCGCCACGATGTTCTTGCGGTTCCAACGATCTGCCCAGATACCTAGTGGCAGCGTACCTACCGCGTAAACTAAAATAAACGCTGTAGCAAGGTAGCCCACCTGGTCGATACCCAACCCAAGTTCCTTAGCTACGATATTGGCGGCACCGGAAAATACATAGCGATCCAGGTAGTTGAGCAGGTTGATACTGAACATTATCCAAAAAACGTATGCAGCATAGCGACTGGCACCTTTTTTGGAAACTCCCAGGCCAGCATCGGCGGCTGGGGCGATGTTACTCATGTCCACCTCCAAGTCAGGGGGGTAATTATAAACGGCATGGTAGAGTTAAAATACCTCTCGTACCATATCATAGTTTAACGTAAGTTGGAAGAGGAATGCTACTTCCGCAAGCTCAACATCTCCAAGAAACTCCACGATTTCAGATCACGCTCAAGGTGGAAACGCAACAACCCATGCATCGTCACCTCCAGTTCCAACTGCAAAGAATTATCTAGCCGAAAATGGGGAACCTCGCTCCATTTACTGCGTTGGAGCAGCCGCAAAACTTTGAGCGCATTCATCGACAGCGGGCGCGCCCAGAAGCGGGAACACTGTGGACACAGCGCTCCTCCCAACGAAGGCGTAAAGCCATTCTCTACCGGCTGTAATTCGCTCGCGCACTGTGCACAATGGCGGAATGCTGGCTCGTAACCAATAAGAGAAAGCAGGTGTATTTCAAAGTAATGCAAGAGCAGATTGGTGAGTCCATGCTCCTGCTCCCCGAGTTCCGTACCGTTCTCCCTGCGCTGCTGCAGATCAATCACATCTCGTTCGATGCCGCGCAGCATCTCCAGCATCAAGGTGTAGACCTCCGGGTTCTGTGTGTCATCTTCGATAAAGCGATCCACCAATTCCGCAAGGTAGAGGCCACAGGTCATGTGCCACAGGTCGTTTCGCAGCGAGAGGAAATTTTCACGCACCTCCGCCTGGGTAATAATATCGAGGTTGCGCCCAAGCGCCACTTGCAGCTGGCTGTGGCTCAAAAGCTCCAGGTGCCCTGCCTTCTTGCTAATCGGGCGACGAATCCCCTTGGCAATGGCGTGGAATTTACCCTTGGTGGGAGTGAGCAGGGTCAGGACGCGATCAGCTTCGCCTAAATCGGTGCGCTTCAATACGATGGCTTCTACGGGGTAGCTATGTTGCTGTCGCATGATGAGTTTTGTCCTGATGAGCAAACAAAGAAAAAACGTGATCGAGTCAATCACGTTTCTTGAAAAGGGAGGCGACGAGCGGATTCGAACCGCTGGTGCAGCTTTTG